>JAEEGK010010828.1_pt1 | contig 20994 bp, 17 predicted proteins | sample 8958771 | NCBI WGS metagenome assembly JAEEGK01 (sample SAMN16246547, study PRJNA631951) | gut metagenome | biome: gut microbiome; feature: rumen; material: SC-attached | host: Bos | place: Iran: Karaj | collected 2018-10
AAAAATTTTATTTCTTTCTTTTATATTAAAATTTATAAGACTATTAGCATTATATATTATTATAATTTATTCAAAATAATAATTTAATTAATTAAGAATTCATAATCATAAAAAATAATTAATAATAATTTTAATAAAACTAAAATAAAAATTTAAACATATAAATCAATATTAAAAATATTGAACAGTCAAAAATAAAATTAAAAAAAATTTTTTTTCAATTAAAATTTTAATATTTTTTTTTTCTTTTTTTATTTAATTATAAATAACTGATTAATTAATAAATCTAAAATAAAATGGCAACATTCCATGATGATTTTTATGATGCAGATAAAAATTTTTTTAATACAGCAGATAATATGAAAGTTGCTCATATTTTAGGAGATGAAATTGATAATCCAATTTATACTTTTAGATTAATTGAAAGTATTGCAGATAAAAGAATTGAATTATTAAATAAAAAATTTTATGAAGTTAGAAAAAATGCTGATGGTCAAAAAGGAGATTTTGGAAGTTTACATAAAGATATTGATGATACTTTTGATAATTCTGAAAATGATCTTTATTATAGAATTAAAAATTTATTTGGAGATTTTGAAAAACAAAATGATGATTTAAATTGTCAAAATCTTCTTCTTCAAAAATATTTAACTCAACTTACAAAAGAAAAAATGGATTTACTTGTTCAAATTAATTTATGTATGACTAGATTAGATAATATTGAAAAATATCTTGGTATAAATATTGCTGCAAAGAGAATGAAAAAAAATCTTGCAAAAAAATAAATGAAATTTAAAACAATATATTTTTAAACTTCATTAATAATAAAAATTTTTTTAAATTTTATTTAATTTTTCATTACATAAAATATATATTACATTTAAATCATTTATATATTATCTTAATTTTAATATTAGAAAACATTATTTTAGTTTATTAAAATTACTTTAATCATATAAAAAATTTTATAGTTTATTTTTTCTAAAATGTAATCTTGTATATTCTAATTTTAAATTTTTTGTAATTTCATTTAATTTTGAAATATTATTTTTATATTTATAAGATGTATTATAACAATTATTCACTTTTGGTAAACCAATTCCTTTATGTGAATTTGATTTTAAATTTTTAATAATATGTATAGTTTTTTTATTATTTAAATCATTTAATTTTGCAGACATACTAAAAAAATAATTGTTTTCATTATCAATTGCATAATTATTATTTTTCTTAATATGTAAAGGCTTTTTAACAATCTTAATTTCATTTTTATAATTTTCATTTCTAACATATATTTGGTTTTTAAGAGTTTCATAAATTTGATATTGTGTTAATCTTACATTAGAAGGAATTGGTTTTAATTTATTAGGAGGAAATAAACTTTGTATATTTTTATCTTTATTACTTCTACTTAAATATTTATGTTGTTTAATAGACATACTTATAATTTTTTTAAAAATATCTTTCTCTTTTTCTTTTCCTATATTATCATCCATTTTAAAATAATCATCTTTAATAGAAATATGAGTTCTAACAGAAGGTAAATTATCCTCATTATTTTCTTTATAATAATTCCTTGAAGTTAAAAGTCCATACATTATAATAATTTAATTTATTATACATTAAAATTAATTTTTAAAAAAAAAAATAATTTATTTAATTAAAGGATATGGGAAGAATGTATGGTCAAGGAAAAGGAATAAGTAAAAGTTCAATGCCATATAAAAAAGTACCACCAAGATGGTTAAACATTGAACCAAGTGAAGTAACAAAACAAATAGAACAACTTGCTAAAAAAGGATTTAAACCATCTCAAATTGGTGTTATTTTAAGAGATAATTATGCAGTTCCTCAAAGTCGTTTAATTACTGGAGCAAAAATTTTAAGAGTTCTTAAAAAAAGAGGTTTAGCTCCTGAAATTCCAGAAGATTTATATCATTTAATGAAGAGAGCTGTTGCAATGAGAAAACATATTGAAAAAAATCATAGAGATAAAGATAGTAAATATAGATTAATTCTTGTTGAATCTAAAATTCATAGATTAGTAAGATATTATAAATTAACTAAACAAATTCCTGCTAATTGGAAATATGATTATCAAACTGCTCTTGCTCTTGTCTCATAAAAAATCATTTTAATAAAAAAAAAATAAATATTTAAAAAAAGAAAATAATAAATTTTTTGAAATTATATTTTTTTTTTGTTTTTTTAATAAATATAATTCTTTATAAAAAAATATTTTATTTTTATTTTTTATTAAACATAGCAAATTGTTTCTTCAATTCATCTAATGACATATTACTTTCACTCATATCTTTAACTTCTTTAACTTCTTCACTTGAGTTACTTTCTTCAACAATTTTAATCCCCCAATCATTAACTTCTTCTTTTTTTTCTACTTTAACTTCTTTTTCCTTTTTAACAGGTTTTCTACTAATACCATTTTTCTTAAATTCTTCTTGACATTTAACACAATTTTCATCAGAACAATTAGGATTAGGCATTAAAATTTCATTAGAAAAAAAATTAAGTAAAGCATTATAATTAAGTAAATAAGAAACTTCTCCAAAATTTAAAGCCCATTTTAAAAAATTTTGAGCTAAAAATCCAGCAACAACACCCATAGTAGTTGGTAAAGAAGCAGTACAAACTCCTTCTCTTTTAATTTTTTTTTCATTTCCTTCTTCAGCAACAACTAAAGGAGGAGCACATGAAAAACAAGCAGTTTCACCAGGAATAATAAATTGTATATGACCACTCATTGCATTTTCAGAAACACCACTTTCCATCCAAATTTGATTTAATTTATTACATGCTTTATTAATTGCCATTCTAGCACCATAATTATCAACACAAGATAATATAATACTTATTCTATCATTCTTAACACCACCATGTTCAATTCTTTCTATAAATTTATCAAAATTTTCATTTGTTGTTATATTATATGAATATGCTTCTATTAAAACATCTTTATTTATTTTTTCTAATGTTTGTTTTGCTGCTTCGACTTTATCCATTCCAATTTGTTCTGGTGTATAAAAAAGTCTATTCATGTTTGCATTTTCAATTTTATCATAATCAAATAATATTAATTTACCTATACCACAACGAACTAACATTTCTGCTGTTACTGATCCTACTCCACCTACTCCTACTATTATTGCACTGTATTCACGTATTATTTCATAGTTATCTACTACTCCCATTTTTTGAAGAGCCATTAATCGACTATAGGGATTTGTACTTATTGCTTCGTCTGACATTTTAGGTTGTTGGGATGTCATTTTTTTTTTTTTTTGGGGTTTTTAAATGATTTTTTATTCTTTTTTTTATATTTATTTTTTTTATTTAATATTTTAAAAATTTTTTAATTAAGAATGTATCTATTTATTTAGTTTTTTTTTTAATCACTATCACTAATACTTTCTGATTTATTTGATGTATAAAAATTATCCATACTACGTGAACGGAATTTTTTAAATTTTGTATTTGATGGATTTTTATTTTCATTCTCTTTTTTATTTTTTCTATAAATGTGATTAAAATCTTTTCCTTTTGTAATTTTATTTACTAATGTCATATCAAAAATATAAGGTAAATTAGTAATATAATTTATTAATTGATTTTTTTCATCTTCTGTTATATCATAATATTTATAAATGTTATTTATAATTTTATTTCCTTCAATTTCCAAAAATGTTTTATATAATTCTTTAATTCCATCTTTATTAAAAAACCAAAAAAGAAATTTTGAATTGAAGGATTTAAAAGATACTTTTTCATTTGCACTAACATCCATAAAATCAATTGGAGGAAGAATATTAAAATTTATTAAATTAATAAAAAAAGAATAATCTTTTGATATACTTGGATTAAATTTTTTTTTCTTATATTGATTAATAATAAATTGTCTAAAAATTCTTATTATTTTTTTATCAATTGTTTCTCTCTTAGCATATTTAGGTTTAAATGAAGATAAAATAGGAAGTTTTTTATATAAAGTATCATTTTCATTTAAATTATTATTTTTATTAGAAATCTCAGTTGATATAATACTATTTTCATTAATTTGATTTGATTCTTTTTTTAAACTTGAATTAGTATCTTCATCAGATAAATATAATTTATTAAATTCAAAAGTATTATCATCATTTAAATTATTTTGAATATTATTTGCTTCATTATCTTCACATTCACATAATTTAATTTGAATTTCATCTTCAAAATCTGAAAAATCATCTTTTGTACTTTCATTTTCAATATTGGTGTCTAAATAATTTATTTTATTTGAATTATTATTTATAAAATCTTCATTTTTACTTTTGTGGTTATTATCAACAGGATTAGTTTTATTCATTAAATAATTTCTAATTGAACTTATTAATTGATATTGAAATTTATCATTATATTTATTTAATATATTCATATTATTAAAAATTGCTGGTTTTTTAATCATTGAAATAAATAATTGATTTTTTTTTTCCCATTTAAAAGGTTTTGATTTCTTTAATAAATTTAATAAAGTTTCTTTATAAAAAAGTTTCGCCTCATTTTGTTTTCCTTCTTTTAACATTTTTAAGAATTTTAATTTTTCTATAAAATATAGAAAATAAATATTTATTGCAAAAAAATTATGAAATTCTGTGTCTAATATTTGAATAATTTCATCAAATGAACCATTTAAATAAAGTGGATTTAATTTACTTTGAAAAAAAATAATATATGAGTCAATTTTATCATCATCATTTTCTTTATTATTTAAATTTTGATTTTTTGTTTCTATATTATTTGCATTAATTTGAGTTGTTATTGTTGGATTTGAATAATAATTTTCTGGAATTGTATCATAATCAAAATTTAAATCAGAATATGTTGAATTTTGTTTAAATAAATATTCACTAGGTTTTTTATTTAAATACATTTATTTTAATTTTTTATTATTAAAATAATACGTTTATTTAAATAAATTAATCAATATTTACATTTATATTAAAATGAATTTATCTAATAATATTATGTCATAATGTCATAAAGGAATTCTATTTTTAATTCTATTATGCCAATATATACATCTATTTATTAATATTCTTTTTCTAAAGAATTTTTTATTAAACACTCATCAAAAGATTTAGAATCAGAGTTAATATTAGTTTTTAATGTGAAAATAGATTCTTCATTTAAAGAAGATTTTTTATTATCTTCAAAAATTTGTTTCATTTTTGCTAATAAATTTTTTTTTTTTTTCCAATTTCTTGAATTTCATCTAACTTAGTACTTTCTTTAAAATGATGAATCATTGATATAAAAGTTAAATTTTCACCTAAAGTTATTAAATAAATCATTATTTCCTGAGTTTTAAAGAGCTTTGTTCTTGTACTAAAATTAATATACCATTTTTTTTCATTTTGTTTTATGTTTATTTTTTCAATAATATTTTCAATATAAAGATTTTCAGATTTACAAACAAAATAAATTTTAGAACCTTTTTTACTATTTTTTTTATCAGGTGTTATAATTTCAATATCTGGTTCATTCATTTTAAATTCAATCAAAAAATCTAATAATTTTGTCTTCTCTACTTTAATAATAATAGATTCAACTTGATATAAATGGTCTGTTCTTTGTTCAAGAAGTTTTTCAATTAATCTTATATATTCAATACATAATTGTTGACATCCTTTGACTATTTTATTTATATTATGTTGAGGAGTAAATTTTGTATTAATCAATTTAATTTCTAAAGTAAGTAATGTATTCTTATCTAAAGTATTAACTTTAAAAGCTAGATTTACTTCAATCTCACATGGAATATTTTGATGAGAAATTATTATTGAAAATACTTTTGAAGTATCATATATAGAAAATTCACTTATTCTATATGTAAATGGAGTTTCTATTGGTTGATTTGTAAATAATTTTTTTAATCCTGTTTGATTTGTTATTTCTTCAAAATTTTTATAATTTAAAATATATAAAATTCTGTCTAAAGTATCTTCTAAAACATAGGATGCTTCATATTTTTTTGGCATTTTTACTATTTTACCGTTGTTCATTTTTATTAAAAAAATTTTTTAGATTTATAAATAAATATATTTTTTTTTTAATTTATTTAAAAAAAATGTAAAAAAGGTTTTTACAAAAGAAATATAAAATTAATAACTTTTATAAAAATAAAAAATGTCAGAATTAAACCTACCTCCGATTATAATTCTCGATAATGGAGGAGGTTATTTAAAAGCAGGATTTTCATCAGATAAAATTCCATTAATAACAATCCCATCATTAATAGGTCATCAAATATTATATTATGGAGAAAAAATAGACACATCAAATTTTCTTTCAAATTCAAAATACAAAGATATTATAATAGGAGATGAAATTATACCATATTATTCTCTTTTAGAATTAAATAACCCAATTGAAGAAGGAATAATTAAAAATGAAGATGACTTAGTTAAATTATGGGATTATGCAATTAATATGAAATTAAAAATTTCAGATCCTTCAAATTATAAAGTTATTGTTACTGAATTACCAAATAATCCATTAGATAATAAAATTAAAATTTGTGAAGTTTTATTTGAAAAAATTGGAGTTAATGCAATTAATATTGAACCACAAGCTAAACTTTCACTTTTTTCACATGGAATTGATACTGGAACTGTATTAGATTGTGGTGATTTAATTAGTTATTGTATTCCAATATCAAATGGTATTATATTAAGAAATAATATTGAAAGATTAAATATTGGTGGAAGAAATATTACAGAATATTTAATTAAGTTACTTAATAAAAAAGGTTATTCTTTTAATTTGATTTCTGATTTTGAATTTATTAAAAAAATTAAAGAAAAATTGTGTTTTGTTTCTAATGATATTTTATCTGATAGAGAGATTGAGAAAAATACTACTTTTTTTAATTCTTTTTATTTATTACCTGATGGTTCAAGAATAAGAATTTCTAATGAAAAATTTGAAGCTCCTGAAATTTTATTTAATCCTTATTTAATTGGAAAAGAAGTTGAAGGAATACAAAATTTAGTTTATAAATCTATTATAAATTCACCAATTGATACTAGAATTTGTTTATTTAATAGTATAACTTTATCAGGAGGAAGTACATTATTTCCTGGTTTTGTTACTAGATTAGAAAATGAAATTAAAACAATTTATAAACAAAAAAATTTAAAAGAAGATAAAGAAAAAAATATTAAAATGAATATTAATGTTTTAGATCATCCAAATAGAAAATATTCTGTTTTTATTGGTGCTGGAATTGTAGGAAATTATTATAATAATACTGAAAGTGATAATTATTGGATAAGTAGAGATGAATGGTTTGAATGTGAAGATAATATTGAAAATAATAGAGAAAATCTTATTAAAAGGAAATGTAAAAATTATTTTAAGGATGCTTATATTAAAAAAGAGTAAAATATATTTTTTTTGTAAAAAGAAAAATAATTAATAAATTATATAATTAATAATTATTTTATAATAATTTTTTCAAATATATAATAAAAATATTTAATATAATGTTATATAATTCATTAACAATCCAATGAGCGTCCATTAAAGAATATCCTTTTTAAAAACTTAAAATTTTAAAAAATTATTTAATATCAATTGACTAGTATATTTTGTTGTAATAATAAAAAAAATATAAATAAACTCATAATATAACAAGAACTATAATTGAAACAACTCTTAAATTATATATATAAGTTATCAATTTTTTTCATTTAATTTCAATTATATACATATATAAATTAACAAATTTTTTTTTTAATTTAAGCATAAATTACTGAATTTATAATTTATAGAGGAATAAAATGTTCAAAATATTCTCTTAGAACATTTAGAAATGTTTTATTTAATTTTGATATTTTTAAAATAATTTTCCCTGAAGAAACTTGGTCAAATTTTTCCATTATTTGAATATAACATGATATTTCAGATAAAGATATAATGGATATTTTAATTTTATAATTTCTTTTCTCTAAATAAATTTCAATTTCTTCATTAAACATTTGAATTTTAGAAATTGGAAAAGAATTAATAATATCATCATATTTAATATCATCAACAGTTAAATTTTTTTCATTTTCCTTATTAGAATAAATTAAAGAGAATAATTTCATAAAATACTTTAAATTATTTTTAATTCTATATATAGAACGATTAATAACATTACTATCAATAATAATTTGACTCATTGAATTGTTATCGTTATAATTTTTAATTCCATTACAAAAATTACCAAAATAAATACCTAATCTTTCTTTATCATTTTTACAGATATAATTTTCAATCTCAATAATTACAATTGCTGAGTTATCATTTATATTTGTATGAAAACAAAATTTAACTGTGATTGGTGGAGATGAAATATTTTGTTCATTTATTGAATAAACTTCACTTGAATATGTAAAAATATCTTCTGAAATATTTGATGAAATTGTTGTTGTTTTTATTTTTAAAGTATTATTTACTATAATTTCTGCATCTGCCCCTATTTCATCAAAATTTTTTTGATTTAGGAAATTTATATTTAAGTTATTTTTAAATATTAATCTTAACATTTTTTGCTTTGAAAATTGATGAAATATTTTATATGAATCTTCTTTAAATTTATATAAAAATGATATTTGTTTCATTTTTTTATAAATATATTTATTAGAAAGATTGTTAATATTAAAATAATTATTTATAATTTATTTTAATATTGTTTTGTATTATAAATAAAATAAAATTTTAATCATTATTGATTAATCTTTTTTTCTTTATATATTCATTATCAATACTATTGAATATATATTTATTGTAATTAATTAAAATGTTTATATTTTATTATCATCTCTTTTTTTACCTAAAAATTCTTTTTTATTCTCATAAAATCTATTATTATTTATTAAATCATGTGTAACTTTCTTTTCATATCTTCCAAAAGTAATATTATCTTTACTAAAACTTACATTATTGATATTATTATTAATATTATTACTAATATTATTAGTAATATTATTATTAATTTTGTAATCTTTTTTCCCAATCATCATATTATTTTTCCCACTTAAATTATTAACAACATTAACATTCATTTGGTTTTTATTTTTAATTTCTTTCCTCATTTGATATTCATGAGTATCAATAGGAATTTTAGGTAATTCACTAGGTTTACACATTCTAGGTTCATGTTTAGTAAAAAAATCATGTTCCATAGCTTCTTTAACAGTAATTCTTTTTTTAGGACATAACATAAGCATTTTACTTAATAAATCAAAACAGCAATCATCAACTTTATTATTATCAGAATAAATACTTCTTAAAACATTAGGATAATTATTTTTAGGACAAAGTGCATTATAAAGAGGTAATTTAGAAACACCAGGCCAATTCTCTTCATTTGGTGTACCACATTTTTCAACTATTTTATCAACTTGATCCATTTCTCTTTTTCCTTTAAATAAAGGAACACCAGTTAATAATTCGCTAAAAACACAACCAATACTCCACATATCAATTGCAGGACCATAATGATCTTCACCAAATAATAATTCAGGAGCTCTATACCATAAAGTAACAACTCTATTTGTTATTTTCTTTTTTAATGATGGACTTATTATTCTTGCTAAACCAAAATCACCTATTTTAATTTCACCTTTATTATTTAATAAAATATTTGCTGTTTTAATATCTCTATGAATTATATTATTTGAATGAAGATATTGTAATCCTTCTAATATTTGATACATTATACATTTTATATTTTGAATTGAATAATTTATTTTTTTATTACCTAAACCACTTATATCATGTTCCATATATTCAAATACTAAATATACATTACCTCTATTTTTATTTTTTTCTTTTGGTTTTGATGTTACTATTTCTATTAATGGTATTATATTTTTGTGATTTAGTTTTTTTAATATCATTATTTCACGAAGAGCTGTTATTGGAAAACCTTCTTTTTCATTATCCATTAATATCTTTTTTAAAGCAAATATTTTGTGATTAAATAAATCATTTGGATCTTCTAATTGAGCTTTATATACTTTTCCAAATGTTCCTTCACCTACTTGATCTATTTTTTTATAATTTTCTGCACTTCGAGAATGCCATTTACTTGTTGGAAGAGATTTTCTATATACTTCTTTTTGAGGTTGTTTTATTGAATTTTGATTTATACTCATTTTTTAAAATATTTTTAATATTTTTTTTAAAATATAAAACTTAAATTTTATTATAAAAATTAAAATATATTGTCTATATATCAATTTGATCTTTTAATATTCGAATAAGATTATCTGTTAATTTACTATTTTTTTTCCTTCCTTTATTTCTTTCTATATTTTGATTAATAAATTTATCAGGATATACATCTTCTCTTTTTGAATATTTGTTTAAATAAGTTTGTATTTCCTCACAAGTAAAATGAATTGATTCAAATAATTTTAATTGTTTTTCATCAAAAATAACTTTTTTTAATCTTATCATATCTAAAATTAAATTTATATAGCAAGAAGTATCAAAAAAATCTTGTATTAATCTAATTCTTTCTAAAGCATTTTCAATATCAGGATATCTTGATTCATCCTTATCTAAACTCATTAAAACATTACACCAAAAACTTTTAAAAATTCCCATATTAATTTCTTCTTCTTTTCCTTTATTTTTCTCATTATTTTTTTCATTTATTTTTTTTTCTGGTATTATTACATTATCACTTTCTTTATCTGTTGATGACTTATTTTTATCTATTAAATTTTCTTCTGTTATAAAATTATTTTTAATCAATGATTTTGAATTCTTTTTTTTATTTATATCAAATTTATCATTATGTAAATTCATTAATTCACCTTCTTTACTTCCACTATTTGATGTTTCATTATTTGGATTTTCTGTTATTTTAGGAGGAGGATTACTAACATTTTTTCCTTTTTTTTTTTTTTTTAATAAACATTCTATCTTTTAATATATAATTAAAAATAAAAAATTCTTTTGAAAAAGAATCAAAAATAAAAGTCAAAACTTTACCAACAACTTCTAAACCATTAAAAACTCCAATAAAATTAGCAAGAGTAGTATCTAATTGAACATATTCTCTTTCTAAAAAAGAATATTTAGAACTAAGATAAAATTCTAAATAATAAGTACTACTACTACTATCACTATCACTAGTCCTTCTTCCACTTCCACTACTACTTGTCCCTTCATTTCCACTACTTCCACTAGTACCATCACTACTACTTGTATCAGAACTACTACTACTTTCATCAATATCTTTATAATAGTCATATGCTAGAAAATGAGTTTTATTTGCTCCTATAATATATGGTATTAGTGATGATTGTGTTGATATATTATAATTTTTAAAATATACAGTTGCTGCTTTATATGTATTTGTTAAAGTAAATGATATAACTTCACTTTGTAATGGATTATTCATATTTAATGGATTTGGTGTATATGATTTAATAAAAACTTTAACATCTTGAATAGAATTAATAGTTTCTTTAAATTTAGAATTTTCATCATCAGTACATGAACCACTATTACAAGTTTGCATTAAAATAAATTGAACAGAATTAGTAGTTTCTCCTAAAGGACTAACTTGAGCAAGACTAAAAGTCATTTCATCACTATTATAATTACTAGCATTAATACAATAAGTTTTTTCTAAACCACCTCTAACATTAGCAGAAAATCCTAATTGTTCACTAAAATATTCATTATCACATTCTTCAAAAGGATATTGTGCCATAAAACTATTATCAGTAGCATTAATTTGAGTTAAATAAGCTTGAAAAATACTAGTATCCATTTTCATCATTGCAGACGAAGATTTGAAAAAGAAAAAAATTTCAAAATCTCTAAAATAAATAAAATCAGCATCATCTAATTCAGAATATGATATATCATACATTACAAATGAACCATCTCTATCAGTGAATAATTTTATTATTGAATAGAAAAGAAATATTAATGCTATTGATATTACTAAAAAAGTTCTAAATCCTCCTGCTACTGTATGATAAGTTTCGTTATTTCCTATATACCATTGAAGTGGTTCTCCATATATATCAATTTTACGCATTATGTATTGATATTTTGTTTGGGATCCTTCTTCATTTTTTGACATTTTTTTTTGTAAAAAAAATGCTAAATTTAGGATTTTATTGTAGTTTTTTATTGTTTTTTTATTATTTTGAGTTTAGATTTTTTATTTTGCTTTTTATTATCTGTTAAATAAAATTGTTATAAAAATTTTATTTTGGTTTTAATAAAATAAAATATTTTAACGTGTTTCTAAAATTTTTCACAGTAATAATGAAACTAGTAAAAATCAAATTTTATTTCTTTCTTTTATATTAAAATTTATAAGACTATTAACATTATTTATTATTATAATTTATTTAAAATAATATTTTAATTAATTAAGAATTCATAATCATAAAAAATAATTAATAATAATTTTAATAAAACTAAAATAAAAAATGGGAATAATTTTACCATGCTATAAAAATATAAATGATCAAAATTTAGATAAGAAAGAAGGTATAATATACATAAACAATCAAAAATTAAAAGAAAAGAATACAATTGACTTAGAATTAATAAATAAAATAAACGAGGATATAAAAATAGAAAAAATAGAAAAAGAAGAAAAAAAAATAGAAGATTTAAAAATAAAAGATAAAAAACAACCAAGTGCAATATCAACAGCAATGGTAAGTAAAAAAAATTCATCAAAAAATATAATAAAAATAAACGAAAAACCAAAAGAAGAAAAATATATTGATAATGAAATAATAATGAATAATGAAGAATTAAATGTTCAAGTAGAAAAAATTCAAAGAGCATTTCGTGAGAAAATAAAGAGAAAAATGTTAGAAAGCACAGAAAAAATTGATAGTGCACAATATTTAAATTTAGAAACATCAAATAATGAAATAACAGAAAAAAAATTTTCAGAAACATATATAGAAGAAAATTTTATGAAAACAAAATCTCAAATGGAAAAAGATATAAAATTAATGAACGAATATGAATTATTATTACCATCATATAGTCACAATAACAAATTTAACAAAACAATAATTAGAAGACAAAAAAATAGTCCAACAATATCAGAATTAACATTTCATTTAATAAATGAAATATCAGAAATATCATTTTTACCAAAAGGTAATTTTATAACAAAAAAAAAAAAATTTAAATATTTTGGTCAATATAATTTAAAAGGAAAAAAACAAGGATTTGGAATAATAAAATGGGAAGATGGAAGTATATTAAAAGCAAATTTTGAAGATTCAAAAATAAATGGTTACGCATTATTTTATGATTCAATAACAAATAGTTTTTTTAATGGATATTATAAAGATAATTGTCCAAAAGGATTTGGAATATATAAAAAAGATAATGTGAAAATAATAGGAGATTCATGGTTTAAAAATAATATAAAAAAAATAGGAATGGAAATTTATAATGATGATAATTATTATCAAGGAGAATTAGATAATTCAATAAAAAATGGAATTGGATTATATAGATGGCCTGATGGGACAATTTATTTAGGAGAATGGAAAAATAATAAAATGGATGGAATTGGTTTAATTAAATATTCAAATGATTCTATTTATATTGGAGAATATAAAAATGGTTTAATGAATGGTTGGGGTGAATTTTTATGGAGTGATTTTAAATATTATTGTGGGAATTATTTAAATGATTTTAAAGATGGTTTTGGGATTTTTGTTTGGAATTTTAATTATAGTAATTTAAATGCTTATATTGGTTTTTGGGAAAATGGAAAACAAAATGGTATTGGGATACAATTGAGTAATGGTAAAGAAAAAATTGGGTTTTTTAAAGATGGGAGAAAAAATATTTCTTTAAATGGTCCTTGGGAAATTAGAGATTATTTAAAAGTTGAACAGTTTAAATTTCAAAAATTTTTAGAAATGGATTATAAGTTTTTGGTTAAATTTGTTCATAATTTGAAAAATAATGAAATTTTGAAAGAAAATTCAGTTATGTTTCATTAAAGGTTTTTTATTTTAAGTTTTTATTTGATTTTTTTTTGGTTTATATTTGAGTTTTTTTGGGTTTTTATTTTTTTTTGTTTTTTTATTATGAAATTCTTTTTTTATGGTAAGAAAACAGTTTTTAAAAAATAAATCAGTTGAAAAAATTATTTGGAGCAATTATAAATGTTTTGTTATATATTTTTTTATCATAATTATTTTTGAGATTTTATAAATAGCATAATTAATAAATATTTAAATAAACATTAATTTGAAATAATATATGTATAAAAATATATTTAAATATTTAAATTATTTTTTATGTTTAAGAGAATATTTAAAAAATTAAAACAAAATAAAAAATGTCTAAATTTAATAAAAAATTCATTCAAGAAGAACAAAAATCATTTAATAATAATTTATATTTCCCAGATTTAAAAACAAAAGAATTATTCAAATCAAAAATTCATTTTCAGAAAAATAGAATGACAAGAGATCATTCTTCAAGAGTAGATTTAAAAAATAAATGTACTATAATACATTCTATATCAACAAATCAAATTTATAAAGGAAATAATAATTTAATTCCATCATCAAATCCAAGTGAAAGAAAACAAATTAATAATTTAAATATTAATATTAGAAATTTGAATTTTAATAATACTTTTAATGATTTATCTAAAAATAATGAGAATAGGAGTTTTTCAAAAAATACTAACTTAAATAAAGTATTTAGTAAAATTGGAAATGATTTTATAATAAAAAACAATGTTAATTTCTCAAAACCGAAAATAAATAAAGAAAATAAATTAAAAAATCTAAAAACTAAAAATTACAATAATAATAATATTAATAATTTATCAAATATAAAAATAACAAAAAGAAGAAATAAATTTGGAATTGAAAATGTAATAGAAAATTTAATGTATTTAACAAAAGATAAACCTTTAATATTTAATTTAAAAAGAAATTCAAGTAATTCAAGTTTAGATTCAATAAGTAAAATAAATATTAAAAAAGATAATAATGAAAAAGAATCTCAATTAATTGATAATAATGACTTTTTAATTGAAATACATTTTAAAATTTGGGAATGTATTTTTGAAATGGAAAATCATTATGAAAGTAAAAAATCATTAATTAATCTATCAAAAAAATTTTTGAATTTAATATTAATTGAAATAGAAAATAAAAGGAAATTTGAAATTTTTCAATTAAGTAATTTTAATTTACTTTATCAAAAAATTATAAAAATTTATATTGTTCTTCAAATTTATATAAGATTTTTATTACTTGATTTTAATTATGAAGCAAAAATAAAAAAAAATGTAAAAAATATGTTATTTAATATTAATGAATATTTCATATTATTAATTTCAAATTTTGTTTTTATAAAAGAAAATTTAAAAGAAAATAAAGGATGTTCAAAAATAAGTCAAGAATGTATAAATTCATATAATTTTATAATTAAACATCATAGATTAAAAAAAATAAAAGAACAACCGTTTGTTTTTGCTTCAACAATGTTTAAAAATTTAGATATTCCAATTTCTATAATAAAACAATTTTCAAATAATTTTTTTAAATTAGGATATTTTACTCCAATTCATTCAATTTGTATAGATTTATTTCAATATATTGACGTATCGACTATAAATGAAATATTTAAAATAGTAAATATAAATGTATTATATTATATAACAAATAATAATTTAAAAATTAATACTCAAAATAATAATAATAATAATATAATAAATAAAAATATTTTTGAAGATATAAATAATTTTGATATTTTTTGTGAATTAGGAATATTTAATATTCAATATCCTTTATTACCTCCTTTAGAAAAAGAAAAAAATAATATATATACATTAGTTTTAGATTTAGATGAAACATTAGTACATTTTTTTTACACACCATCAGGAGGAACATTTTTAATAAGACCATATTGTTTAGAATTTTTGAATAAAATGTCAAAAATATTTGAAATAGTAATATTTACAGCAGCAATGAAAGATTATGCAGATAGTATCTTAGATATTTTAGATTCAAAAAAAACTATAATTAAATATAGATTATATAGACAACATACTTCAATTGATGGAATGAGTTTTTCTAAAGATTTATCTAAATTAGGAAGAGATTTAAATAAAGTTATTATTATTGATAATGTATCAGATAATTTTAAATTACAACCTAATAATGGAATTCATATTGGAACTTGGACTGAAAATATGAAAGATACTGAATTATTCGATATTGGTAAATTTTTAGAAGATTTAATTTTAAGAAAACCTAATGATGTTAGAATTGTTATTCAAAAAATTAAAGAAGATTTTGAAAAAAAAAATGGAAAAAATATTGCTTGGTGTTTTAAAGATATTGATTTAAATAATTTTATGCCATAATATTTTAATAATTTATTTTTTTTGGTATTTATTATTTTTCAGATAAGGTTTTTTTGTAAAAATATTTATAATTTGGTTTTCTTATTTATAAAAGGAAAAATATTTAAAATTAATAATTAATTTAAATATATTTCATTTTAATTTAAAAAAACATTTTTTTCTTAAATAAAAATTATAATATTTTTATATAAATAACAATAAGGATAAAAAAAATAAATAAATTAAATTTACTTCTCAATCATAAAAATTAAAAAAAAAATGAATAACAAGACTTGTTGTAATCCTTTATGTAATAAATCATTAGAAAATATAAATGAAGTATATCAATGTGAAAAATGTAATAAAGATTGTTGTTCAAATTCTTGTTTAATGAATCACAAATTAACAGAACATCCAATTAAATTTCCAAACTCAATTAAAAGTAAAAACAGATATGAAGATGAAAGTTCAGAAAATTCAAATAGTAAAAGAAGTTCAAATACAAATTCAATTTCCTCTTTTAATTCAAAGAATAATTTAAGTAAAAAAGGAGAAATAATAAAAAATTTTATAGATAATCCTAAATATTCAATTAATAATTTTAAATTTATGAGAAATGAAAAAAATAATAAAATATTATGTATTCAAAAAGGGAAATATCATGAAATTTTATTAGCAAAAAATATTAAAACTGATAAACTATATTCAATTAAACATATTATTAAATCAAATTTAAAAGATAAAAAAAATGATATAATAAATTTAATACAAAATGAAATTAATATTCAAAAAAGATTAATTCATCCAAATATACTTCGTTTATATTCATTTTTTGAAGATGAAAATAATTATTTAATTGTATTTGAATATGTAAAAAAAAATTTATATTCAAAAATTAAAAAAGAAGGAAAATTAAAAGAAGAAACCGCATTTAATATTTTTATTCAAATAATATCATCTTTGTATTTTCTTCATACAAATAATTATATTCATAGAAATATAATACCAGAAAATATTTTAATAAATGAAAATAATGAAATTAAATTAACTAATTTTTCATATTGTACTGAAATAAAAGATAAAAAATTAACAACAATAATAAAAAATAAGAAAGTAGAATATACATCACCTGAAATGATAAGAGAACAACCATATAATCAATCAATTGATATTTGGTCAATTGGAGTATTATTATATTTTATTTTACATGGATATTCTCCTTTTGGAAGTATTGAAGAAAATTTTAATTATGATGAAATTATTAGAAATATTATTATTGATAAATTTAAAATTGACCCGAAATTAAATTTAAGTAATGAATGTATTGATTTAATTAATAAATTATTAGAATTTGATTGTAATAAAAGAATTAATATTAAAGAAATTTTAATTCATCCTTGGATTAAAAAATTTAGTAAAAAAAGTGAAAATAATAATTTTAGTAATGTTGATTTAATGGAAAAAATTAATGTAACTAATTCTGCTTCTTTATTTAATAAAAATGACTTAATTAATAAATTTGGAAATGATAATAAAATTTTATTTGATGGAAAACATGATGATAATATTTTAAATGAATATTTAAATACTGATTCAAATGATTCTAAAGATAATATTTTTGAAAAAGCAATTAAAAAATCTCATAGAAAAAAAAAAAGAAATTTAAGAAATAATAAAATAGATAATAATAATAATAATGAAATTTTAATTCAAGATGAAAAAAATGATTTTAATTTATTAAATGAAAAAAATATAAATAATGAAAAATTTGATTATATGAATAATAATAAAAATGTAGAAAATGATAATAATAATAATAATATAAATATTAATAATATTAATATATATAATTCACTTCAAATTGATAGAAAAAGAAATAAAAATAATCCAAATTTATTTTTAAAAAGTGGTAATTTTTATTTAGGATTTGATACACCAAATCCAGAATTTGAATTGGTGGGAAATAAAAAAATGAATGATTTAAATAATAGGAAAAATTTAGATGCAATTGATATTTTAGAAAGTGCAAATAAACAGAAGAAAGAACAAAAGAAACAAAATAAAAAAATAGTTTTGAGAGATCCAAATAATTTCTGGGATAAAATATTTGATCATTTTAAATGTGGAATTATTGAGAAAAAAGATGAAAAAATTTAATTTAATATAACAAATAATATATAGTCTATATATAAATTATAGGATTTTTTATATAATAAAAAAATAAATAAATATAAAATAAAAAAATCTTTTAAAATACTTTAAAAAATAATATTTTTTGTATATAAAAATAAGTTAAATAATAACAATGTAATAAATCAAATATCGACAAAATATGAAAATAAAGAAAAAAAAATAGTTAACAACTATTAACAACTAATAAAAGAATAATATTAGAAGATAATGATATTCTAAATAAAAAAAGAGAAATTAACAATGGTAATTAGATTTTAACAAAATTGATATTAGAGAAGAAAAATACAAATAATGATTATAAAAAATTTATCTAATTTTAGTAATAATTGATTAAGCAAAATTAGTAATAATGAAATTGAATAATATAAAAAACTAGATTTTCAAATAATATTTACACAAATAAATAAATTATTCTTTTTTATTCAAATTATTTAAATGTAATTTATATAAATATTTAATTTTTAATAAGAAAATCAATAAATATTTTAATATTTGCTCATAATATAAAAAAAATTAGTAATTTAAAATAAAAAATATTCAAAGAGAAAAAAATGAATTCAGAATCATCATCAACAATATCGTCTCCTGAATCACAAAATTACATAATTTGTTATATTTGTTTAGAAAAAATTTTAAGAGAAAAATTTAAATTACATTATGAACAATGTAAAACCAATTATCTAGAATCAGAACAATCAAAATATTATCCTTTAAATGAACCAGAAAATATAAATGAATTAATGGAAATAATTTCAAATCCTAATTTAAATTTATCAGATAATATTTCTAATATAAATTTTATCTTTAAAACTTTACATGATAATATGAAAACAATTTATATAAAAGAATCTAAAAAAACAATGTCTCCAAGTGAATATTATGAATATCAAAAAAAAATGCGTTTTAAAAAATTATCAAATGACGGATATGAAGACAAAAATAATAATGAAAATAAAAAAAAGAATTCAAAAAAAAGAACAAGATTTGCATCTTTTGAATTAAAAAATATTACTGAAAATGAACTTAAAAATTCAAGAAAATTTTCTATCAATATATAATTTTTTTCATTCTTATCTTTAATAAAATGTAAATAACATTTTAAAGAATATTACTGAAAATTATCAACTTATTGTTAAATTAAAATAAATAATAAATGTATAAATTTATCTATTATATATATATAATTATTTCTAAATGATGTTTTAGATAATTGAAATTTATATCATATATAGAATTATATAAAATTTTAATTATATAAATAAAACTTATGATAAATAAAAAATTTTTTCTTTTAATAATTATTAAAAAAATTATAATGAACAAAAAAATTTAATATAAAGATTAAATAAAATAAGGTAATCATTTGATTAATTTTTTTTGTTCATCATTATTTGATTTATTTTTTTTTTTGATAATTTTTAGGAAAAATAATTTTAAAAAAAAAAAAAAATTATCTTTTTATTAATCCTAAAATACTATTTATTATTTATAATCAATTTAGAATTAAATAATCCCTTTATCAAAAGATATAATTATTTTGAATAATTTAGAATTACATAATTAATAATTATCTATTAATTGGATTATATATAATTCCATATTAAGATGATGTTTAATAAATTAAAGATTTCAATTTAATATATTATAATAATTATTATTTAAAAAATGAACAAGGTAAAAGTAGATGTTTTAAAAAAACCAAAAATTCCATTTAAAAAACCAATAAAAAAACCAAATTTACTTGATTTAAATAATAATTGTGTTTATCCAATAAATTCAATCTCAAATGAAAAGCAATTTACAAGAAAAAATTCTGTTTCAACAAATAACTCAGATGAAGACTTAAATAATATGTATATAGAAAATGAAGAAATTGAAAATAATTATATATCAATTGTTGATATTTTACAAAATTTATCAAAAATGAAGTAAACAAGTGTATTAAAATATTATAATATGAACTATATGATTTTTATATATAATGGTTTAAATTTTAGTAAATTAATTAATTGCAATATTGGTTTTTGAAATTTTATTATTATTTTTGTATTATTAAAGGTTAGTTGATTTTGTTTCAATAAATGGATTTAACTGATTGTATCTATTATAATTTTATTATAATTACTAAATTATAAAATATTTATATATATATTAATTAAAAAAATCAAAATATTTTTTGATTATTTTTTAATTTATAAACTAATTTTAGATATGATTTACTTATTTATTTAATTTGTATTAATTTTAGTTAAATTTCTAAATTGAAATTAATAATTATTTTTATTTATAATTTTTTTCTAAAAAATTACTTTTTTACTTTTGGGGATGGGGATTGGGGATTGGGGAATGGGGTTTTGGTATTGGGCCCAATTCATAATCTA
>JAEEGK010010829.1_pt1 | contig 20991 bp, 21 predicted proteins | sample 8958771 | NCBI WGS metagenome assembly JAEEGK01 (sample SAMN16246547, study PRJNA631951) | gut metagenome | biome: gut microbiome; feature: rumen; material: SC-attached | host: Bos | place: Iran: Karaj | collected 2018-10
AGGAGTCTGGACCGTGTCTCAGTTCCAATGTGGGGGACCTTCCTCTCAGAACCCCTAGCCATCGTCGGCACGGTGGGCCGTTACCCCGCCGTCTACCTAATGGCACGCGAGCCGATCCGTATGCAATAAATCTTTCAACAAATCCCCATGCGAAGATTTGTGTTACGGGGTATTACGCGACGTTTCCATCGACTATCCCCCACATACGGGCACGTTGCTCACGCGTTACTCACCCTTTCGCCGGTCGCCGCCAGGTATTGCTACCCGCGCTGCCCCTCGACTTGCATGTGTTAAGCCTGCCGCTAGCGTTCATCCTGAGCCAGGATCAAACTCTTCATTGTATATTCTTATATAATTCTAGCTTGTCCTTGGCACTTTTCCTCTAAAGAAAATGACGCTCGTTTAAAGTGAAATCTGTTACAATTTCTCGGTACTTGCTTGTACTTTTAGTCTTTCAGTATTTTCAATGATCTCGTTAAAAAATCCCGTTTTCGTCAAACGGGACTGCAAAGGTAGAAACTTTTTTTGAACTGCCAAAATTTTTTTGAGGAAATTCGTACCTTTGTACTCACTATGGCAAAAGACAAGGTTTCATTGTGGCAGATTTTCGCCGTGTTCGCCAAGATCGGGGCGTTCACCATCGGCGGAGGATACGCCATGATTCCGATCATCCAGAACGAGATGGCGCGCCGGGGATGGATTTCCGAGGAGGAACTCCCCGACATCGTGGCGCTGTCCCAGTCGGCCCCGGGCGTGATGGCCGTGAACATTTCGATCTTCGCCGGCTACCGGATGCGCGGAGTCAAGGGCAGCATCGCCGCGACACTGGGATCCATCACGCCGTCCTTCCTGTTCATCCTCGCCATCGCCATGCTCTTCACCACGTTCAAGGACAATCCCTGGGTGGAAAAGGCCTTCAAGGGCATCCGCCCGGTGGTCATCGCCCTGATTGCCGTGCCCATGGTGAACATGGCCAAGAAATGCTGCAAGACCTGGTGGGCCTGGCTTCTGGCCGTCACCGCCCTCGTCCTCGTGGCGTTCCTCAACGTCTCACCCATCTACATTCTCCTGTGCGTGATTGTCGTGTCCTTCAGTTTAACTTATTATAAGGAGAAGAAATGGAAACGCTGACCCTTCTCCTCGAACTGTTCGGGACTTTCTTCCTGATCGGCGCCTTCACCATCGGCGGAGGCTATGCGATGCTGTCCCTCATCCAGGCCGAGGTCGTCACGGCCCATGGCTGGATCTCCGAAAGCACCTTCACCGACATCGTGGCCATCTCCCAGATGACGCCGGGGCCTATCGGCATCAATTCCGCCACCTACGTGGGCTACGACGTCCTGGCCCATGCCACGGGCAGCCACCTGATGGGCATCCTGGGATCGGCCACCGCCACCCTTGCCCTCGTCATCCCCTCCTTCGTCCTCGTACTCCTGATCGTCCGGTTCTACACGAAGTTCAAGTCCAGCGTCCTGTTCGAAGGCGTGATGGGCTGGCTCCGGCCGACAGTAGTGGGTCTCATCGGCGCCGCCGCGGTCATCCTCATCGTGAAGACCACCTGGTTCCAGGGTGCGCCGTCCTTCGCCATCGTCGCGGAGAACTTCCCAGACTGGAAGAGCTGGTGCCTGCTGGCCGCAGCCTTCGCGGCATCGATGTGGGGAAAAGTCAATCCCATCCTGGTAATTCTGGGCGGCGCCGTGCTCGGGCTGTTGATTTATTGATTATCTTTGTATAATAACTACGACTTGATATGAAACACACACTTCTTACCCTCCTGACCATCGCACTCGCCATGGCTTGCAGCGAGAACAAGCAGCCGCAGCCGTTCAGCGTGATTCCGATGCCCAATGATGTAACCCTCTCCGAGGGTTCCTTCAACGTGGCCGGTGCCCTGGTCACCTGCGACGAAAACCTGGACGAAGCTACTGCCAAAGCCGTCCAAGGCTTCGTCCATACCCTGGAAACCGTCACCGGAAAGGCCAGTAAGGCCGGCAAGAACGGCGAAATCCACTTCGGCCTGAATCCGAACCTCGGTGCCGAGGAATACTTCCTCCAGGTCAAGCCCGACGGCGTGAACGTGGAAGCCTCGGCCTTTGGCGGTTTCTTCTATGCCATCCAGACACTCAAGCAGATGCTTCCGGCGGAGGTCTATGGTGCCAAGAAGGCCAAAGCCGCCTGGCTCCTCCCCTGCGTCACCATCCTGGATGCCCCGCGTTTCGACTACCGCGGTATCCATCTGGATCCCTGCCGTCATTTCTGGAGTATCGAGGAAACGAAGCGTTTCATCGACATAGCCGCCACCTATAAGTTGAACCGGCTCCATTGGCACCTCACCGAGGACCAGGGCTGGCGCATGGAGATCAAGAAGTACCCGAAGCTCACCGAGGTGGGCGCCTGGCGCAACGGCACCTGCATCGGCAAGGACTTCGACAGCAACGACGGTGTCCGCTACGGCGGTTTCTACACCCAGGACCAGATGCGCGAGATCGTGGCCTATGCCGCCGAGCGCAACATCACCGTCATTCCGGAGATGGACCTCCCCGGCCACATGGTCGCGGCCCTCGCCGCCTATCCGGAACTGGGCTGCACCGGCGGTCCGTATGAGGTCTGGACCCGTTGGGGCGTCTCCGAAGATGTCCTGTGCGTGGGCAAGGAAGAAACCTTCACCTTCCTGGAGGACATCCTGACCGAGATGCTGGACATTTTCCCGTCCGAGTACATCCACATCGGCGGAGACGAGTGCCCGAAGGTACGCTGGGAAAACTGCCCGCTGTGCCAGGCCCGCATCAAGGAACTCGGCCTCAAGGCCCATGGCAACATCTCCGCTGAGCAGGAGCTCCAGTGCTACGTGACCGCCCGCATCCAGAAATTCCTGAACGACCGCGGCCGCAAGATCATCGGCTGGGACGAGATCCTGGAAGGCGACCTGGCGCCCGGGGCCACGGTGATGTCCTGGCGCGGTACCCAGGGCGGCATCGAGGCGGCGCGTCGCGGATTCGACGTGGTGATGACCCCGAACAGCCACATGTACATCGACTACTATCAGAGCCAGGAACGCGACAAGGAGCCGCTTTGCATCGGCGGTCTCGTCACAGTGCCGAAGCTCTATTCCTACGAGCCCTTCGAAGGCATGGTTCCCGGCACGGAAGACCACATCCTCGGCGTGCAGGCGAACCTGTGGACCGAATACATCGACACGCCCGAGTTCCTCGAGTACATGCTGCTTCCGCGCATGTGCGCCCTTTCCGAGGTCCAATGGTGCGACGCGGACCGCAAGGACTATGCCCGCTTCGACGCCTCGCTGGACCATACGTTCCAGATGCTGGACGTGATGGGCTACACCTATGCGAAACACGTACGCGGCATCATTGGCCTGCCCGGTCACGAGCAGCCCGCCCGCACGGAGGAAGAGCTCACGAAATACCTGGAAGAGAACAAAACTGACTGGTAATATGAAGCGCTATCTCACGCTGGCCGTCCTCGTTCTCCTGGCCGCCTCCTGCGGATGCCGGCACGGCAAACAGGATGGCGACGGGGCGGCGGCGGACTCGCTCGCAACAGAAACGGCCCAAAAGCCGGAGGGAAAGTCCCGCGCTGCCAAGACCACGGCGAAGGCGGACACGGTCTCGTTGACCAATTACAAGAACCGGCTGCCCCAGGAGCCCATTTTCGACATCGTCACGTCCATGGGCACCATCCGTGTCAAACTGTACAAGGACACGCCCAAGCACCGGGACAACTTCACCAAGCTGGCCCTCTCGCACTTCTATGACGATGTCCTGTTCCACCGGGTCATCGACGGATTCATCATCCAGGGCGGCGACCCGTTCACCCGCGACACCTCACGGGTCGAGGAATGGGGTGAAGGCGGTCCGGGCTACACCATTGACGCCGAAATCGTACCGAAGCACCGGCACCAGCGGGGCGCCCTGGCCGCCGCCCGCCGCGGCAACCTGGCCAACCCGATGAAGGAATCCTCCGGTTCCCAGTTCTACCTGGTCCAGGATTCCACGAACTGCAAGCATCTGAACGGAGAGTATACGGTATTCGGCGAGACCATCGGCGGACTCAACGTCATCGACCGGATCGCCCGCGTCCAGACCGACCGCCTGGACCGGCCGGTACGTCCCGTCGTCATCCGGCGCATCCGTCCGAATGACCAGCTGAACAAGCGGGCCCTGGAAGAGGAGCGACGCGCCCAGGAGATGGCGCTGAATCCGTTCCTGGAAGAGAGTGCCCCCAGCAAGGAGCCGGAAATCATCGAAGAAGAACCGGCGGCCGAAGTCCAGCCCCAGGCGGACACCGCTGCCCCCCGCCGGCGCGTCAAGCACCGGATAACGACGAAAAAACCGTAAGTTTTTTACGCCGGACTTAACCTTTGGCACAGATTTCGCAACAAAATAAGGCGAATAGTTTTTTCATAGGTTAAGTTTTAGGTTAGAATTGTGACCGCCGCTTGCTGAGAAGCACGCGGCGGTTTTCTATTACCCGCCGGGTCTGGATGAGGACCGAAAAAACGATGAGCGCGATGCCCAGCCAGAAAGAGAAGCCCACTTCGCGGTATTCGCCGAACAGGAGGGCGGCGAAGGCGATGCTGTACACCGGCTCCAGGTTGTACGCCAGGTTCACCGTGAAGGCCGACAGGGAGCGGAAAGCGATCAGCTGGAACAGGAAGGGGATGATGGTGAAGACCGATCCCAGCAACAGGAGCCAGAGGACGTCGCCGCGGGCCGGAACGATGTCGGCAGCCGGCAGGAAGGGCACCAGGGCCGACAGGAGGATTACGCCGCCGATGAGTTCGAAAAACAGCATGGTGGCACTGTCCTCGCCCGTTATGCGCGCCACATTGATATTCAGGATCGAGAACAGGGAATAGAGCGCTGCCGACAGCAGACCGAGCGCGATGCCCAGCCGGTACCGCACATCCAGGCTGAAGATGAGGAGTACGCCAGCAATGGCGATAAAACTGATCAGGACTTCCGGCCAGGACAGCCGTTTCCGGTTGATAAGCGGGTCCAGCAGCGTCGTGAAGAAACAGGAGGTTGCGATGCAGGCAACGCCTACGGACACGTTCGATGCCTGAATGCTGGCATAGAACGCCACCCAGTGCAGGGACAGGACGCCGCCGCAGCCGGCGATCAAGAGGAAAGCCTTCCAGGAAAGCCGGTGCAACCGGCGGGCGAAGGCCAGGACGAGGCCCAGCGTCGCCACGCTCACCATCATCCGGTACCAGACCAGCGGCAGCCCTCCGAGGGTGATCAGCCGCCCGAAGATGCCCGTCCATCCGGCCAGGAACACCGCCGTATGGAGCAGAATCAGGGTTTTGGTTTCCTTGGTCAACCGGTTACTCCTGCACGAACGGTTTCAGGCCCTTGGCGGCATCGGCAGCCGTGATGCGCACACCGCCGTTGTCCAGGTCGATGAGGATGTAACGGTCGTGGCCCATGCCCAGTTCCTTCATGTAGGACAGCTGACGGAGGCCGTGACGAGTCTCGATACGTTCCACGAGGTCGTGGTGCTCCTCGGCCGTCATCGCATAGACGATGTCAACGCAGGCCTGGTCCACGGCCAGGAGATCGGTAGAAGAAAGGATTCCTACGTTGGGCGTAACCACAGGCTCGGCCGCGAGGCCTTCGCAATCACAGGAGACGGACATGTTGCGCATGACATTGACATAGGTCACATGCTTGCCGAAATGGTCGATGGTGGCCTTGGTGGACTCGGTCATCCGCTCCATGAACTCTTCCTCGGCGATGTCCCACTGGTTGGGCTGGCCGGGGGTGGTGTGGATCCAGGCCTTGCCTACGCGGCCGTCGGCGCAACCGATGCCGATGTTTTTGTTGCTGCCGCCGAAACCGCCCTGGGTGTGGCCCTTGAAATGGGTCAGCGCTACCATGGAGTCATAATTGAGGAGATGGCTGCCGACGGACATCTTGTCGAACCACTTGCCGCCGACGACCGGCAGCGTGAGGGTGTCCTCCTCATCGATGATGTCCACCGGGCAGAAGGTCCAGCCATTGACCTGGATCGTCTTCCGATGGGCCTCGGTGGTATAGCGGTCGCCCTCGTAGTAGGTGTTCGTCTCGATAATCTTCGCATCCGGCAAATCCTTCTCAATCAAGGCTTTCACCCATTCGCGGGGAATGATGTTGGGGCCGTTCTGCTCGCCGGTGTGGAGTTTGACACCCACGCGGCCTTCGATGTCACCGTTCACTTTCTCATAGGCCGCGATGAGCCCCTCGGGCGACAGGTTCCGGGTAAAATACACCACGGCTTCCTCTCCGTCCCGCTGGTCGTAAGGGACATATTTGTTTCCGTCCTTGACGGTAGAATTGTTGGTCGTACACATGGAAAGCAGCAGCAAAGCGGTAAAAATGGACAGTCCTTTCATAGTCAAGCGGGTTAAAAGAATTTGGCGATTTCATCCAGCGGCCGGTGGACCGGCGTGGAGGGATCCTCGGCGCGGTAGCCAAGGGCGATGACCGCAAGGACCATCTCGTTCTCCGGAATCTCGAACAAGGCGCGGAGGGCGTCGGCATTGCGCATGCCCATGATCAGGGTGTCGAAGCCCATCGCGCGCGCTTTCAGAATCAGGTAAGCGTTGCTGAGGCCGTTGTCATAGGCGCCCCAGAAGTCACCGGTGGCATCGAGGGAATTGCCGCGGAAGAAGCCGGACTTGCCTTTCTCGAAGGTGGAGACAAGGAACACGGGGGCGTTGATCACACGCTCCTTGTTGCCGCCGATTAGCTCGAGCACGGCCTCGCGCTTTTCCGCGCCGATGGCGACGTAGTATTTACTGGGCTGCTGGTTCGCCCAGGAAGGAGCGTTTTGCGCAGCCGTAAGCAGTTCTCGAACCTCGGCCTCCGAAATGGTCTTTCCGGCCTCGTAGGCCCGGATGCTCCGGCGGGAGGCAAAAACTTCGTCAAGGGTAGGAGAAGCCGGGGTCTGTTTTCCAGCGCAGCCGGCCAGCAGGATCGCGGCGAGGGCAGTAGCGATAAGTCCTTTCATGGTGTTCATTGTTAATATCCTGCAAGTTAACCATTTTTTCCGACCCACCATGCGCCGGCCGCAAAAAAAGACTACCGCCGCGTGCTTCCCAGCAAGCGGCGGCCGCAATTCTAACCTAAAACTTAACCTATGAAAAAACTATTCGTCTGATTCTATTGCGAAATCCGTGCCAATAACCGCATCCGCCTTCGCTAAAAATGACTAACTTTGCATCCACGTAAAAGATTTTGCGACATGACCATTGAACTTGAACAGAAACAGATACCGGTCCTGCTGCTGACCGGGTACCTCGGGAGCGGGAAGACCACGCTCCTGAACCGCATCCTCTCGAACCGCAAGGGCATCCGATTCGCCGTGATCGTCAACGACATCGGCGAAGTGAACATCGACGCGGACCTCATCGAGAAGGGCGGCATCGTGGGCCAGACGGACGACAGCCTCGTAGCCCTGCAGAACGGGTGCATCTGCTGCACCCTGAAAATGGACCTCGTGGCCCAGCTGGCGGAAATCTCTGCCATGCGGAAGTTCGACTACATCGTCATCGAGGCCAGCGGCATCTGCGAACCGGCGCCCATCGCCCAGACCATCAGTACGCTGCCGATGTTCGGCCCCCAGTATGTCCATGAGGCCCTCCCCTACCTGGACTGCATCGTCACCGTGGTGGACGCCCTGCGGATGCGGGACGAGTTCGAGAGCGGCGGCGCGCTCCAGAAAGAGGACATCGGCGAGGACGACCTCGAGCGCCTCGTCATCGAGCAGGTGGAGTTCTGCAACATCGTCCTGCTGAACAAGGCCGCGGAGGTCTCGGCCGACGAACTCGGCAAGCTCCGGGGCATCATCTCCAGCCTCAACCCGCAGGCCCGCATCCTGGACTGCAACTACGGCGACGTCGACCTGGACGAAATCATCTACACCGGCATGTTCGACTTCGACCGCGTGGCGACGTCCGCCGCCTGGATCGCCGCCATCGAAGGTGAGGATGAGGAGGAAGAAGCCGAGGGCGAGGCCCTGGAATACGGGATCGACACCTTCGTATATTGCCGCCGCGAAGCCTTGGACCTGAACAAGTTCGACTTCATGGTGGCCCGCAAGTGGCCTGCGAACATCATCCGCGCGAAGGGCCTTTGCTACTTCTCCGACGACATTGACAAGTGCTACCTCTTCGAGCAGTCCGGCCGCCAGAAGAGCATCCGCGATGCGGGGCTCTGGTATGCGACCATGGAGGAGGAAGAGCTCCAGGAGCGCCTGGAACGCGATCCCATCCTCCGCCGCGACTGGGATCCGGTGTACGGCGACCGCATGCAGAAGATCGTCTTCATCGGCCAGCACCTGGACAAGCCGGGACTTGCCAAGTTGCTGGACGACTGCCTGGCGGAATAGAGATTCCCGGTCAAGCCGGGAATGACAAAAGGAGCCGCTCCGATGGGAGCGGCTCCTTCATTTTGGTGAAAACCTCTTAGTCGGCGAGGGAGAAACGACGGAAGGCAAGGACCTTCGCATCCGGATCAACGGCGGCGAGGGCGGCCTTGACGGTCTCCTTGTTGTCGCTGAGCTGGTACTCCTGCTCCAGGAGGGTGTTCTCCTTCAGGAACTTGGCGACGCGGCCCTTGGCGATGTTCTCGATCATCTGGGCGGGGAGATTCGCAGCCTTCTCGGCGCTGACGGTGGCGATGATCTCGCGGGCCTGCGCGGCCTGCTCCGGAGTCAGCCAACCCTTGGCGGTGTTGGACTCGATGTGATCCTCGCTGTCCACGTGGGCGGGGTTGATACCGACCTTCTTGAGGGCGGCGTCAACGGCCTTCTGGATCTGCTCGTCCTTGGTCTTCTGGATGGCGACGGTCTTCTCGGACTCGAGCACCTCGGCGGGGACGGAAGCCTCGTCGACGGCGACCGGGTTCATGGAAGCGACCTGCATGGCGATGCCGCGGGCGATCGACGCAGGGATCTCCTTGTTGAAGGCGACGATGGCGCCGAGCTTGCCGTTGAAGTGGACATACTCGGTCACGAACGGGGCCTCGAGACCCGCATAGTAAGCAAGCACGTGCTTCTCACCGGTCTTGCCAGCCTGGTTGGTGATGTCCTCTTCGAGGGTGTAACCGGAAGCGGTCTTCTGGGCCTTGAGCTCTTCGAGGCTCGCAGGGAACTCGGAGATGGCTTCGGTGGCGATGGTCTCGGCCAGGAACTTGAAATCGGGCGTGGCAGCCACGAAGTCAGTCTCGCAGCCAAGGCAGACGAGGATCGCCTGGTTGCCTTTCACGCGGGCGAGAACGGCACCCTGGGTGGTTTCGTTGTCACCGCGCTTGGCAAGGGTGGACTTGCCCTTCTCGCGGAGAATCTCGACGGCGCGCTTGAAGTCGCCTTCGGCCTCGGTGAGGGCCTTCTTGCAATCCATCATGCCGGCGCTGGTCATGTCGCGCAGCTTCTTGATGTCAGCTAAAGAGATGTCAGCCATTGTGTTTTTCTTGTTAAAAGGTTAATTACTCAGCCAGGGGAGCCTCTTCGGCAACCTCGACCTTCGCAGCACGGCGGGGACGGAGCTTCTTGGCGGGAGCGGCGGCGGCCTCCTCGGCGGGGGCGGGCTGCTCCTGGGCTTCCTTCTCCTTCTCGAGCTTGCGCTCCTCGAGACCTTCCTGGATGGCGGCGCAGAGCACTTCCATCACGAGGGCGATCGACTTCGTAGCGTCGTCGTTAGCCGGGATCACATAATCAATCGGGGTGGGATCGCAGCAAGTGTCAACCATGGCGATCACCGGGATGTTCAGGCGGTTGGCCTCCTTGACGGCATTGGCCTCCTTCTGGACATCGACGACGAAAAGGGCGGAGGGGAGACGGCTCATGTCGCGGATGGACCCGAGGTTCTTCTCGAGCTTCGCGCGCTGGCGCTCGACCTGGAGACGCTCTCTCTTGGCGAGTTTCTCGAACGTACCATCTTCCTTCATCTTGTCGATGGTGTTCATTTTCTTGACGGCCTTGCGGATGGTCGGGAAGTTGGTGAGCATTCCACCCGGCCAGCGCTCGGTCACGGACGGCATGTTGACGGCGGCAGCCTTCTCGGCGACCACGTCCTTAGCCTGTTTCTTGGTGGCGACAAAGAGGACTTTACGGCCGCTGCGGGCCATTTCCTTGAGCACTTCCGCCGCCTCGTCGATTTTCACGACGCTCTTGTGCAGGTCGATGATGTGGATTCCGTTCTTCTGGTCGAAGATATACGGAGCCATTTTAGGGTTCCACTTGCGGGCGAGATGGCCGAAGTGTGCGCCTGCATCGAGCAGTTCCTGGAAATTAGTTCTGGACATAATGTCTAAAATTCTTGTTTTGTTTTTCTCTTTCTTCAATCCGGAGTAGCGTCCCTACGGGGCGGTCTCCGCAATTTTCCGCAGTCTCGGCAATCCTTTTTGCAGCTCGGGAAGATTCGCATCCTCACCGGGATCGCAGGATTTGAGTGACCGGACTGTGCAAAAAGTAAATCAGTCCGTACAGTTCGCGTAAAGGATTAACGCTTGCTGAACTGGAAGCGACGGCGTGCGCCAGGCTGACCAGGCTTCTTACGCTCGACCTCACGGGCATCGCGGGTGAGGAAGCCGGCGGCCTTCAGGGAAGCGCGATAGGCCTCCTTGTCGACCTCGCAGAGGGCGCGGGAGATACCCAGGCGGACGGCCTCGGCCTGTCCTTTGGTACCACCGCCCACGAGCGTGACCTTGACGTCAAACTGACCCGTCGTGCCGGTGACCTCGAACGGCTGGTTCACGATGTACTGGAGGGTCTCCTCCTTGAAGTAATCGTTCAGCTCGCGGCCATTGATAACGATGTTACCGGTGCCGGCGACGACATAAACACGAGCGACTGCTGATTTACGTCTTCCAAGGGCGTGTTTCTGTTCCATGTGCTCTGTTTAGATTTCGTTTAACTTGATGGATTTGGGATTCTGCGCCTGGTGCGGGTGCTCGGGACCTGCGTAAACGTACAGGTTGTTGATGAGCTTGTCACCAAGACGGGTCTTCGGAAGCATTCCGCGGACGGAACGCCGGATGAGTTCGGCAGGCCGGGATGCAAGGATCTCCTTGGGGGTGGTGAAGCGCTGTCCGCCCGGATAACCGGTGTAACGGACATAGACGCGGTCGGTCATCTTCTTGCCGGTCAGACGAATCTTGTCGGCGTTGACGACGATCACGTTGTCACCGCAGTCCACATGCGGGGTGAAGCCGGGCTTGTTCTTGCCGCGGAGCACGAGGGCGACGCGGGAAGCCAGGCGACCCAGGATGAGGTCGGTTGCATCAATGACGAGCCACTCCTTGTTCACAGTCGCCTTGTTGAGCGAGACTGTCTTGTAGCTAAGTGTGTCCACTGTCTTGATAGTTAATGGTTTAACAATAAAATAATGCGATCCCCACACTTTTTGGGGACCGCAAAGGTAAGCAATATTCGCGAAATAACCAAATTATCGTATCTTTGCACCGTGAAAATCGGAAACATCGATTTGGGCGTGCGCCCGGTGGTTCTGGCGCCGATGGAGGACGTGACGGACGCGTCTTTCCGCATCCTGTGCCGGGAGGCCGGGGCGGCGATGGTCACGACCGAGTTCGTCCCCTCGGACGGACTTGTGCGCGACGCCGCCAAGGCCATCGCGAAGATGCGCACCCTGGAGGAGGAATCCCCCGTCGCCATCCAGATTTACGGGCACATCCCCGAGTCCATGGTCGAAGCGGCCCGGATGGCCGACCATGCGGCGGAACTCGCCGGCGGGCACGGGGCCGACACGATCGACATCAACTGGGGCTGCCCGGTGTCGAAAATCGCGGGCAGGGGCGCCGGCAGCGGCATGATGCGCGAACCGGACAAGCTCGTCGCCATCACGAAGGCCGTCGTGGACGCCGTCAAGACACCCGTCACCGTCAAGACCCGCCTGGGCTGGGACGACAGTTCCAAGATTATCGTGGACCTGGCCGAACGCCTGCAGGACGTAGGCGTCCAGGCCTTGACCATCCACGGCCGCACCCGCTGCCAGATGTACAAGGGCGAGGCCGACTGGACCCTCATCGGCGCGGTGAAGGACAATCCCCGGATGCACATCCCCATCATCGGCAACGGCGACATCAACTCCGCGCAGAGGGCGAAGGAGATGTTCGACCGCTACGGCGTGGACGGCATCATGGTCGGACGCGCCAGCTTCGGGCATCCTTGGATCTTCACCGAGATCCGGCACCTGCTGGATACGGGCGAGGAGATGCCGCCTATGAACGTCCGTGACCGTGTAGCCCTCGCCAAACGGCATTTCGGACTGTCACTGGACCTCAAGGGGCCCGTCACCGGCATCTTCGAGATGCGCCGTCACTTGTCCTGCTATTTCAAAGGTCTTCCCGCCTTCAAGGAAACCCGCATCAAGCTTGTCACGTCCAAGGATCCCGACGAGATTCTCCGCACCCTGGACTATGTTGCGGAAAGATGGGGAGATGCGGCGCCGGAGCCTGAATCGGCGTACGGAATTTGACGCTTTTTATTTATATTTGTGTGATTAAAACCTGATCCTGCCATGGAAAGACATATCAAGACCATCGGTATCCTTACTTCCGGCGGCGACGCCCCCGGCATGAACGCCGCCATCCGTGCCGTCACGCGTACGGCCCGCTTCAACGACATCAACGTCATCGGCATCGTCCGCGGCTACCAGGGGCTCATCGACAAGGAATTCCTCAAGTTCACATCCTCTTCGGTGTCCAATACCATCCAGCGCGGCGGCACCATTCTCAAGACCGCCCGGAGCAAAGAATTCATGACCCCGGAAGGACGGAGGAAGGCCTATGAGAACATGGTCGAGGCCGGCATCGACGCCCTCGTCGTCATCGGCGGAAACGGGTCGCTCACCGGCGCCCAGCTGTTCGCGCGGGAATACGACATCCCCGTCATCGGCCTGCCCGGGACCATCGACAACGACCTGTACGGGACGGATGCCACCATCGGATATGACTCCGCCTTGAACACCATCGTCGACTGCGTGGACAAGATCAGGGATACCGCGAACTCCCACGACCGCATTTTCTTCATCGAGGTGATGGGCCGCGATGCAGGTTTCCTGGCGCAGAACAGCGCCATCGCCTCCGGCGCCGAAGCCGCCATCATTCCGGAGGGCGACACGGACGTGGACCAGCTCGCCGCTTTCATCGAACGGGGGAAGCGTAAATCCAAGAACAGCGCCATCGTCCTGGTGTCAGAAGCGCAGAAGGACGGCGTCGGCGGTGCCTTCTACTATGCCGAGCGCGTGAAGAAGGAATATCCGCAGTTTGACGCCCGGGTGACCATCCTCGGCCACCTGCAGCGCGGCGGCACCCCGTCTGCCTATGACCGGATCCTCGCGTCCCGGATGGGCTACGCCGCCATCGAAGCCCTCCTGGAGGGCCAGCGCAACATCATGATCGGCATCAAGAATGACGAGATCGTCTATGTGCCCATCGCCCGCGCCATCAAGATGAACAAGCCCATCAACCAGGAGCTCATCACCGTCCTCAACGTGCTTTCGATGTAATCCCCTATGATCTACCGACTCATCCTGGGTGTCAGGCACCTGCTGTTCGACAAAGGCTGGAAAAAATCATACAAGGCGGACGTTCCCACCATCTGCGTGGGCAATATCACCGTGGGTGGCACCGGAAAGACGCCGCATACGGAGATGATCCTCCGGATGCTCCTCAAAAGCGACGACTGGGCCTACTCCGACATCGCCGTCCTCTCCCGCGGTTACAAGCGGAAGACCAAAGGGTTCCAGAAAGTGGGCCGTGACGGAACGGCGCTCCTGTACGGCGACGAGCCCCTGCAGATCGCCAAGAAGTTCCCGGCCGTGACTGTCGCCGTGGACAAGGACCGCGTGGAAGGCTGCCGGTTCCTCACCCATCCCGAAGAGCTCCAGACCTCGAAAAAGGCGCGGACCTGCCTGGACAAGACCGTTCCGGAGGCCGACCTGATCGTCCTGGACGACGCCTTCCAGTACCGCCGTCTCCGCAGCGACATCAATATCGTGCTGGTGGACTGCAACCGGCCCGTCCAGAAAGACAGGCTGATGCCCTGGGGCAAGCTCCGCGACCTTCCTTCCCGCCTGAAAGCGGCCGATATCATCATCGTCACCAAGTGTCCGCCCTACCTGGACGAATGGGAGAAAGGGAAATGGGCGAAACAGCTGGGGGTCCATGACTACAGCACCGCCACCTGCACAGGCGTCCGCAAGCTCCGCAAAGGAAAGGAGAAGGTCCAGACCGTGCTTTTCTCCACCATCGGCTACGAGCCCATGGTCCCGGTCTTTCCGGAGGAGGCCGACAGCCGCTTCACCTACGCCCAGCGGCTCATCCTGTTCACCGGCATCGCCAAGGACATGCCCCTGCGCGCCTATCTGTCGGACAGTTACAAGGAAGTCAAGCGCTTCTGCTTCCCGGACCACCACAAGTATTCCACCGCGGACATCCGGAAGGTGTATGCCGCCGTCAAGGAATTCCCGACCGCCTGCGTCGCCACCACGGAGAAGGACGCCCAGCGGATTGTGGATACGAAAAAGGTACCTGAAGCCCTGCGTCAGCGGCTGTTCCAGGTACCCATCAATGTCGATTTCCTCACTCCGGCGGAGAAGGAGATCTTCGAAACTACGCTTCTCGACCTGCTGAGAGGACTCCGTTCTGAATCCTGATGGATTCTTCGTGGATGGCGTTGAACACGTCGTCGATGAACTTTTCCGAAAGCCCGTATGCACGGGCTTTTTCTTTCATCCCTTCCATGACGGCATCCCAGCGGACGGTCTGGACGATGGCGACGTTGTGGTCGCGCTTGTAGGCGCCGATCAGCCGGCTCACGTCCATCCGGGCGCCGAACTCCTTGAGGAGGTCTTCGTCGATATAGTCGATCCGGGAACGGAGCTGTTCGATACCTTCTCGGTATTCCTTGTCGCCGGAATCCTTCTCGCGGATGAGGAGGCTCTCGATGAGCGCCCGGAGCTCCGTAGGGACAAGCTGCTGCTTCGCGTCTGACAAAGCGACGGACGGATTGCAGTGCGACTCGATCATGAGACCCTCGAAGCCCAGGTCCATCGCCCGCTGGGACAGGTCCTTCAAGTATTTCCGGTCTCCGCCCATGTGGGACGGATCGGCGAAAATGGGAAGTTCCGGATAGCGGGTGCGCAGTTCGACGGCGATCTGCCAGCCCGGGGTGTTACGGTAGGGCTGGCTGTTGATCGTGGAAAAGCCGCGGTGGATGACGCCGAGTTTCCGGACGCCGGCACGGTTCAGGCGTTCCAGCGCGCCGATCCACAGGTCCAGGTCCGGATTGACGGGATTCTTTACCAGGACAGGGACATCCGTGTCCTGGAGCGCGTCAGCGATTTCCTGCATCAGGAAGGGGTTCGCGGTGGTGCGGGCGCCGATCCAGAGCATGTCGACACCATACTTGAGGCACTCGTACACGTGCTTCTCATTCGCCACCTCGGTACAGACCTTCATGCCGGTCTCATCCTTCACCTTCTTCAGCCACTTGAGGCCGGGCGCGCCGACGCCTTCGAAGCAGCCCGGGTGCGTGCGCGGTTTCCAAATGCCCGCCCGGAACATATGAATGCCCCAGGACGCCAGTCCGCGAGCCGTTTCCAATACCTGCTCCTCGCTTTCCGCGCTGCAGGGCCCCGCAATCACCATCGGACGCGGGAGCGTAAAGAATCCCCATTCACCGACAGGGATGATATCGAGTGTCTTTGCCATATTATCGGATGATTTTCTTGATCCGGTTCGCCTCATCGATCAGCGCCCGGACCTTTTCCTCGTCAAACTCATCGATCGCCTTCCGGAATTCCTGCACCTTTTCGGCATAAGCGTCCACCACGCGCAGGAGATTGTCGCGGTTCTGCATGAAGATGGGGACCCACATGTCGGCGTTGGACTTCGCCAGACGGACGGTCGAGGAAAAGCCGCCGGAGGCCAGGTCGAAGATGTGCTTCTCGTCGCGCTCCTTGTCCAGGACCGTCAGGGCCAGGGCAAAGGAGGTGACATGGGAGAGGTGCGAGACGAACGCGGTATGCACATCGTGGGAATCGGACGTCATGTACACAATCCGCATGTTCAGGGTCCTATACAGCTCCTCCACTGCGCGCACCGCGGCCGGGTCGGACTCGTCCTGGTCGGCGATGATGCAGGCGCGGCCGTCGAAAAGCCCCGGCAGGGCCGCCCAGGGGCCGCTGTGCTCCGTGCCCGCCATCGGATGCGTAGCCACATACCGCCGGCGGAAGGGATGATACTTGAGCCGTTCCGCAATCTGGGACTTGGTGGAACAGACGTCCATGACGATCTTGTACCTGTAATCCTGGTCCTTGAACGTATCCAGCACCGTCTGGATGATACCCCCCGCCGCGCTGACCGGGACGGACACCACGATGATGTCGCTTTCCTCGATACATTCCTCCAGGGAAGCCAGCCGGTCCACCAGGCCCAGCCGGCAGGCCGCTTCCGCGTTCAGCGGATTCTTGTCCGTCCCGATGAGCCGGTAGGCATAGCCGCGGGCACGCAGGTCAACGGCCAGGGACCCGCCGATCAGGCCCAGACCCACGATTCCGATTGTTCTTTTCGTATCCATCACTTCAAAAGTGCAAGGGCTTTCGCCATCCGTTTCGCGCCTTCCACGATATTCTCCTCCGAGGTAGCGTAGGACAGCCGGAAATAGTCCGGAGCGCCGAAGGCGTCGCCGCCCACGGTCGCCACATGACCGACTTCCAGCAGGTACATCGCCAGGTCGGTGGACGTCTTGATCACTCGCGTGCCATCCGTCTTTCCGAAATAGGAAGAACATTTCGGGAACAGATAGAAAGCTCCTTCGGGAAGGGCCACTTCCAGGCCAGGAATCTCACGGAGCAGTCCGACCAGCAGGTTTCTTCTGCGCTTGAAGGCCTGTCGCATTTCCTCGACACAATCCTGAGGGCCGTTCCACGCCGCTTCCGCCGCTTTCTGGCTGACGGAACAAGGGCCGCTGGTATATTGTCCCTGAAGCATGTTGCAGGCGGAAACGATCCATTTCGGGGCGGCCAGGAAACCGATGCGCCAGCCGGTCATCGCATAAGCCTTGGAGACGCCGTTGACCACGATGGTGCGCTCCCACATCCCCGGGCAGGACGCGATGGAGGCATGGGCGCCCACATAGTTCAGGTGCTCATAGATTTCGTCGGAGAGGACCAGCAGCCCTTCGTGCCGAAGGATCACGGCGGACAGGGCTTCCAATTCTTCCTTCGAGTACACGGCGCCCGACGGATTGCTGGGAGAGCAGAGAACGAGCATCCGGGTCCGCGGGGTGATCGCCTTTTCCAGCTGTTCGGGCGTCATCTTGTAATCCTGGTCGATGCCGGTGTCGACATGGACCGGTTTCCCGCCCGCAAGCAGCACCATCTGCGGATAGCTCACCCAGTAAGGTGCCGGGATGATCACCTCGTCCCCTTCGTCGATGAGGGCCATGACCGCATTGCACAGGCTCTGCTTGGCGCCGTTCGACACCAGGATTTCCGCAGGTCCGTACGTCAGACCGTTTTCCCGCTGCAGTTTGCCGATGATCGCTTCCTTCAGGGAGAGGCTGCCGGGAACGGGGGTATAATGCGTATAATCCTCGTCCAGCGCCTTGCATGCGGCGGCTTTCACATGGTCCGGGGTGTTGAAGTCGGGCTCCCCCAGGCTCATGTTCACGACATCGATTCCCTTGGCCTTCAACTCATTGCTCAACGCGTTCATGGCGAAGGTCATGGAGGGGGACAGACGGGTCATTCTTTTGGACACGCTCAATTCACTCATAGCTTGGAAAATATCTTGAACTCAAAAACTACCTTTGTAGATACCCATGATATCCAGGTCGGCCAGGAGGGGCCGGACCGCCGAAAGCGCCTGCCGGTAGCGGACGGAATCATCGAAGCGGATGTCGGCGTAGAAGAAATACTCCCACGGACAACCCGGGATGGGCAGTGACTGGATGCGGGTCAGGTTCATTTCATAGAAGGACAGGATGGTCAGGATCTGGGCCAGGGCGCCGGCCTTGTGCGGCAGCGTGAAGCACCAGGATGCCTTGTCCGCTTTCTCCGGCCGGAAATACCGGTCCAGCACGAAAAAGCGGGTCCTGTTCTCCTTGGAAGACTCGATCTCCCGGGCGAGGACCTCCAGGCCGTATTCCTTGGCGGCCAGCCGGGAGGCCACGGCGGCTACGCCTTTCAGCTGGCCCGACACGATTTCCTGCACAGCCGCAACCGTGCTGGACGTCTTGGTCATGGTCACCCCGGGGCAGTTCTTCTCGAAGAACGTATGGGTCTGATAGAGAGCCATCTCGTGGGAACGGACCTCCCGGATGGATTCCAGGGACTGCCCGGGCAGGGCCATCAGGTACTGATGGATGGGAATATGCACCTCGCCGACAACCTGGTAGCCACCGGAATGGATCAGCTCCAGATTCTGGACCAGGCCGCCGGAAAGCGTATTCTCGACCGCGATGACCACGGAGTCGACATCGTCCGAATCATAAGCCGCCAGCATCTGCTTGAAACTGTCGAAACCGTGAAGTTCCAGCGGGATATCCTGATAAAAAGCCAAGGCGGCTTCCTCGTGGAAACTGCTCCGACGTCCCAAAATCGCTACTCTTTTCATGGTCCGGCGCAAAAAAAGGGCTATCCGCTTCCGGACAGCCCAACATAAATCTATATACCTATGATGCCACGACGTCCGGTCTATTATCTGTCCTGATAATAGCGCTTATAAAAACCGTAGTCGTAAAATCGCATTTGTCTGAAAGTTCGTTCGGACAAAGGTATAATAAATATTTTTAAAATCCAAACCTAGACGGTGAGAATTTCCTTTTCCTTGGCGGAGATGACCGCATCGACAGCCTTGACGTACTTGTCGGTCACCTTCTGGAGCTCTTCCTCGCCCTCTTTCTCGCCGTCCTCGGACAGGCCTTCGTTCTTCTGGGCCTTCTTCAGCAGGTCGATACCGTCGCGGCGGGCGTTGCGCACCGTCACCTTCGTGGTCTCACCCTGCGCCTTGGCTTTCTTGATCAACTCGCGGCGGCGTTCCTCGGTAAGGGCGGGCACGACGCAGCGGATGATCTCGCCGTTGTTGGACGGGGTCAGGCCGACGTTGGCATCCAGGATGGCTTTCTCGATCTTGGAAATCATGTTGCGCTCCCACGGCTGGATGGCGATGGTCTTCGCATCCGGGGTCGTGATGGAAGCAACCTGGTTCAGCGGCGTGGCCGTCCCGTAGTAATCCACCGTGACACCGTTGAAGATGGCCGGGGTAGCCTTGCCTACGCGGTAGTTCTTGAGGTCTTCCTCCAGGAAGTCCACCGCATCCTGCATCTTGAGGCCGGCGGCATCCACAATTTCTTTCGCTCTCGGTAACATAGTTCTCGTGTTTTGTTTCAGTCAATCATGCAAATATAATGAAAAACGGCAATAATCTTACGATTCCCGCCGTTTTTCTCACAAATCATGCCGAACTCTTTCCGGGCCGGCCGCTGCCTGGCTACTGATTCAGCGCATCGGCGCTCTGGATGAACTTCGCCAGGTCCTCTTCGGAAACGTGATAGTTCTGCATTTCACCGGAGAAATACTGATCGTAAGCGGCCATGTCCACGAAGCCGTGGCCGGAGAGGTTGAAGAGGATGGTCTTCTGCTCGCCGGTCTCCTTGCACTTGAGGGCCTCCTGGATGGTGGCGGCGATGGCGTGGCAGGATTCCGGGGCAGGGATGATGCCTTCGGTGCGGGCGAACAGGACGCCGGCCGCGAAGGAATCCTTCTGCTCGATGTCCACAGCCTCCATCAGGCCGTCCTTCATCAGCTGGGAGAGGATGACGCCGGCACCGTGGTAGCGCAGGCCGCCGGCATGGATGGAGGCCGGCTTGAAGGTATGGCCGAGGGTGTACATCGGCAGAAGCGGGGTCATACCGGCTTCGTCGCCGAAGTCATACTCGAACTTACCGCGGGTAAGTTTCGGGCAGGAGTACGGCTCGGCCGCGATGAAACGGGTCTTCTTGCCTTCCTGGATGTTGTGGCGCATGAACGGATAGGCGATGCCGGAGAAGTTGGAGCCGCCGCCGAAGCAGGCGATCACGATGTCCGGATACTCGCCCGCAAGGGCCATCTGCTTCTCGGCTTCCAGGCCGATGATGCTCTGGTGCAGGCACACGTGGTTCAGCACGGAACCGAGGGCGTATTTGCAGTTCGGGGTGCTGACGGCGAGTTCGATGGCTTCGGAGATGGCGCAGCCCAGCGAGCCCTGGTCGTTCGGGTTCTTGGTGATGATGTCCTTGCCGGCGCGGGTGGACATGGACGGAGACGGGGTGATGGCCGCGCCGAAGGTCTGCATGATGGAACGGCGATAAGGTTTCTGCTCATAGCTCACCTTGACCATATAGACAGCGCAGTCGATGCCGAATTTCTTGGTCGCATAAGAGAGCGCACCGCCCCACTGGCCGGCACCGGTCTCGGTGGTGAGGTTCGTGATACCCTGCTCCTTGGCGTAGTAGGCCTGGGCGATGGCGGAGTTCAGCTTGTGGCTGCCGGCCGGAGACACGGACTCGTTCTTGAAGTAGATATGGGCCGGTGTGCCGAGGGCCTCCTCCAGTTCATAGGCGCGCACGAGCGGGGTACAGCGGTAGGCGGCGTACTGCTCGCGGATGGCCTCCGGGATGGGGATCCATTCATCCGTCTGGTTGAGTTCCTGGTCGGCGCAGGCCTTGCAGAAGATCGGATACAGGTCTTCGGGCTTCAGCGGCTGCTTGGTGGCCGGATGGAGGAACGGGAGGGGCTTGTTGGGCATCACCGCCTGGATGTTGAAGAAATGGGTCGGGATCTCGCTCTCCGGGAGCATGTACTTTTTCTGTCTCATGGTGTCTGTGTTTTATTTGGTTTATGATCTTTGCATGAAAAAAGGCACGCTGTAAGTCAGCGTGCCTCCTATGGTCTTTGGTCTACCTATGGCGATGCGACTTACAGCT
>JAEEGK010010831.1_pt1 | contig 20989 bp, 19 predicted proteins | sample 8958771 | NCBI WGS metagenome assembly JAEEGK01 (sample SAMN16246547, study PRJNA631951) | gut metagenome | biome: gut microbiome; feature: rumen; material: SC-attached | host: Bos | place: Iran: Karaj | collected 2018-10
CTACTCCAACGCGATCCGATTTAGCGAATGCCATGAGGATGTATTCTCCGTCATCGGAGATCTCCATCAGCATCGGCACCATCTTGAAATCGATGGCGTCATCGTTCTGATTATCATCGTTGCCGTAAAGAAGTACCTTGACGTATTTTCCGTATTCGTCCGTCTTGTACAGCGAATAATCGTAACCGTCGGTCGCACCCAACGATGCTGTCACGGCACCGACGTCGCCGCCGTAGTTCTTGCTCACCATGCTATTGGTCGCACTGACCGCGCTGTCCTTGGCTATGACCAAGGATTTCGCACCAGACAGATCGAAGTGGCAATCCTTGAATTCGAAATCACCACCGGATTTGTTCTGGTTCATCAGTAAAATTGCTCCGCAGGCGCCTCCTCCCACTACGAGGGCGGCGATTGCGATAACCAGAATCTTGTTCATTCTAATCCGCCGTTTCCCAACTTTCCGTCATCTGTCGATGATGGAAAGTATCCCGTAGATAACATGGTCGTCCGTATTATATAATGAAAGTATGAAAGTGAATACACACTGACGACCCAGATTCGATGGCCGTTCATCACATGCACGCCGTCAGGGCAGGAATTCGGAAAGTGCCAAAACGCCTTAATAATCGCATTATATACTCGGACTCAGCAGCCAACTCCCTGTGCATCGGCACGGGAAGCACTGGCACCACAACAAGGTGTAATAATGGATAAGACAGAGTTTATTTGGCTCGACGGAAAGCTGGTCAAGTGGGAGGATGCGAAGGTCCACGTCCTCTCCCACGCCCTCAACTACGGTACCGGAGTCTTCGAAGGTATCCGCGTCTACAACACACCCAAGGGACCTGCAGTCTTCAGGCTCAAGGATCACGTCAGGAGACTCATGGACGGATGCAAGTTCATGGGAATCGATCTCGTCTTCAACGGCAAGCAGTACGGCTTCGACGACATCATGGAGGCCATCAAGGAGACGGTCAGGAAGAACAAGAACGTCGACTACGTCAAGCCCTGCATCTTCCTCTCAGGAGAGGAGGTCGGACTGAACCCCGTCGGTGTCCCTGCATCATTCGCGATCACAGCGATCCACATGGGAGAGTACCTCGGAAAGGGAGCTGACAAGGGAGCGAAGATCATCGTCTCATCATGGCACAGACCCGACAACCTCTGCGCACCCGCAGGAGCCAAGGTCAACGGAGTCTACGCAACCTCATGCCTTGCAAAGAGGGAAGCGGTCACAAGGGGAGCATCAGAGGCAGTAATGCTCAACGCCAACGGATACGTCGGCGAGTGCACTGGAGAGAACATCTTCATCTTCAGGCACGGAAAGATCATGACACCCAAGCCCTCGAACTCAATCCTTCAGGGAATCACCAGGAACTCCATCATCCAGGTCGGAAGGGACCTCGGATATGAGGTCGAGGAGACCGATTTCTGCAGGACCGAGCTCACGACAGCGGATGAGGTCTGGATGACCGGAACCGCAGCGGAAGTCGCACCGGTCACATACGTCGACGAGAGACCCATCGGCGACGGAACAATCGGACCCGTCGCATCTGCGATCAGGGCCAAGTTCGCGGACATCGCCCGCGGCAAGTGCCCCGAGTATGATGCTTGGCTCGACTACGTCAACTGAAACCATTCAAGGCGGGTTTCCCCGCCTTTCTATCAATTTCTGATCAGACCAATTTGATGAGATACTTCTGCAGGAACTGCGGGAAGTATGTCACGACTATTTTCCTTTCTTCGACTTCCAGTCCTGTGCGGAGTATGATCACGAAGTAAACGATGAATCCGAGTACGAACGACAATCCGATGGAGATCCATCCGTACGGCAGTTCGAAGTAGTTGTTGAACAGAAGACCCAGACCCATCAGTATGCCGAATGCGAGATAGTCGATTATCAGCGATTTCATGAACAGTTTCACGCTTATCTTCATCAGACGTGCGATGAACAATGGATAGAACACGATGTTCAGCAGTCCGATGGCGACATCCCATGCGATTGCTGCACCGAACACTCCCAGATCTGTGCATTCCACCAGTATCACGGCAAGGACGACGTTCAGTACCCCCAGTCCGATGGTGCCCAGGGCCATTGTCCTTGCGTCCTTGTAAAGGATGGCTACGGCACCGAGGATGTCCATGCTGCATCTCGCTACGCAGAGGGGCACCATGGCCATCATCAGAAGCACGGTGTTCTCGTATGTCGTCCCTAACCACGCCGTCAGCACCTGCGGCGCGAATATGCACAGATATGCTATGGGGAAAGCGAGCATCAGACCGACGAATCTCGTGAAGAGGTCCAGTGTGTAGATGAACATGTTCATGTTCCCGTCGCTGTGGTGCCTGTACAGCAGGGGAACACCGATGGCAACGAATGCTGAGCTGCAGGTGGCTATCATCGATATGACGTTGACGATGATGGAGTATTCTCCCTGGACTTCTGATCCCAGGCAGATGTTCACAACGATCTGGGAGGTCTGGATGAACATGATGCTTCCCAGTCTTGCGACGATTGTCCACATACCGAGTGCGGACATCTCTCTCAGCAGGACCTTGTCGTACTTCCTGCGTTCGACCCTGATCTCAGGATTGATCTTCCTGATACCGAGGAGAAGTGCGACTACAAGTATGACAGCGGCCAACAGATACGAAAGACCCAGCAGTATGAGAGAAGGGCCGAAGAAGATGAAGAATGCTACCACGAAAACAACCTGAATCAGGCAGTGGACGATCCTCACGCTGTACAGGATGTACAGATAGTTGTATGCCATGTACACGCTGTCAAGGCAGGTGGTGAACGACACCATCAGCGATGCCACCAGCACCATCAGGAACATTATCTGGACGTCCGAAGCGCCGTTGTCGCCGATGCTGAACAGATACGGCGAGAGTATCGAGATCAGGATGACTACCGGCAGCAGGATCAGGATGACCTTGACTATCCCTATGACCGCGGATGAATAAGTTCTGCTGATCTCATCCCTGTCCTCCTTCTGGATTGCGAGGATCATGAATCTTGTGAACGACTCTGCAAGGGATTCCGATGCAACGAGGACATAGGTGGTGACCGATGTTGCCAGCGGCAGTATAGCGTAGGTCGCGAGGCCGAACTGGTCGATGTAGTACGGCACCATCAGGAAACCGACCAGCGCCATCACTACGACACGGGTGATGTTGGTCACCATGTTCAGCGATACCTTGCTGAAGAATGTCTTTTCCTGTTTCTCGTCGGCCATGGTCATCAACCTGTTATCGGTGTGTTATCATTCTACAGGGATATCGAGTTCGATGTCGCAGTGCTGAGTCACACGCTCTTCTATCGGCGGCGGGGTGAGGTAGTCTTCGCCGTAGACGTATACAAGATAGTCTTTGTATCCTTTCATGGTGGGGATGTCCCTTCCTCTTAGCTTCACCATGACCTGTTCGGAATACCATTCCTTGTTGAAGATCAGGAACACCATCATGCTGTCGGACGGGAAGTAGTATTTGCAGTTCTTCCCGTTGTACATCTTGCTGAAGAACCTGTGGATCCTGATCACGCGGTCAGGGTTCAGGAACAGGGAGGATATCTTGGCCAAAATCTTCAGTGTGTAATATATCGGCCAGTATCTTCTGTGAAGGTGGACTTTCTCACGGTAATTGACGTAATTCTCATCGATAAGCTGGAGATAGATGAAAGTCAGTGCCTGCAGTTTCCTGGTGATACCGTTCCTGGTCTCGTCCAGTACGAAGATGTCAAGTGTCACGTCCCCGTATTCTTCGCCTTCGTGCCCCTTCACCTTGTGCATGAGCAATTTGTGGTGGTAGTTGGCGAACTGCGGAAGGAAGACGTGCCTCTCATCCTTTCCCTGGGGATCGATGACGCCGAACCCCTCCGGAAATTCGGATTCGGGGAGCGACATGAGCTTTTCGAAGTTCTCCCTGGTCATTTCTACATCGACATCATCATCCCACGGGATGAGATCGCCGTACCTGACCGCTCCGAGAAGGGAACCGCCCTCGAGGAAGTATTCGATACCATTTCTCCTGCAGATGTCATCCAGACAGAACAACGCCTCAAGGAGACAGTCGTGGACATCGCTCATTTTCTTTGCGAGAATACGGTTCACCTCTGTCCGTTCTGTACGGTCGGATAACGGTTATAGGTTTTGGTCGTGTCTAATTGTCTTTTCAGCGTGTGCGACAGAGATAATATAATAGGATGGACGCTATCGGTAAGATAGGACTTAGTCCTTAAGCGGTTGGGTTTGAAAATGGCTGATTTGGTCTATGTTGCGATGGTCGGGGACGTCATACACCCGGGCAATCTGAACGTCATCAACAAGGCGAAGGAGTACGGGGATGTCATGGTAGGTCTGATGACCGATGCGGCCGTGGCGGAACATGAGCAGCTGCCTTATCTGACGTACGAACAGAGGGAGATAATCGTCAGCAACATCAAGGGAGTATCCAAGGTCGTCAGCCAGAGCACTTGGAGCGGTGTGGAGAACCTCAGGAAGTTCAAACCCAAGTACGTTGTCCACGGGGATGACTGGAAGTTCGGTTCCAAGAGCATAGCCAGAGAGGCTGTTTTCGAGGAGATGAAGAAACTGGGAGGGGAGGTCATCGAGATCCCGTTCACTCAGGGAATCAACACCCCCGCCATCGATACTGTCCGCCGCGAGTTTGGAGCCACGCCCGAACTGAGGATGAAAGCGCTCAGGAGATTGATCCTGGCGAAACCCATAGTGAGGATAATGGAGATCCATTCCGGAATCTCGGGACTGATCGTGGAGAACATTTCCATCGACAAGAAGGACGGCATCCATGTGTTCGACGGGATGTGGTCATCGAGTCTTACGGATTCTACCAGCAAAGGAAAGCCCGACATTGAGGCGGTGGATCTGACCACACGTCTTCAGGAATTATCGAATGTCCTGGAATGCACCACCAAACCGGTCATCTACGACGGCGATACCGGCGGAAAGACGGAACACTTCGTCTTCACTGTCCGTACACTCGAAAGGAACGGTATTTCCGCAGTGATAATAGAGGACAAGATCGGACTGAAAAGGAACTCACTCTACGGAACATCGGTGAAGCAGGAACTTGCCCCTGTTGAGGAGTTCTGTGACAAGATCCGTGCAGGGAAGAATGCCCAGCTGACCAAGGAATTCATGATAATCGCACGTCTGGAGAGTCTGATCGCCGGTCATTCGGTGGATGAGGCGCTGGAGAGAGCAAGGGCATATGTCGCCGCGGGTGCTGACGGTATCATGATACACAGCAAGGAGAAATCGGGAATGGACATCAAGGAGTTCTGCCAGAGATTCCGTAAGGAGTTCAGCACGGTCCCGATTGTTCTCGTGCCGACAACATACAATCAGTTCAAGGAATCCGAATTCAAGGAGTGGGGCGCGAACATCATCATCTATGCCAACCACATGCTCAGGGCATCGTATCCTGCGATGGTGAACGTCGCCAAGTCGATCCTCGAGAACGAGAGGTCACTGGAGGCGGACAGTCTCTGCATGCCCATCAAAGAGATCCTGGAGCTCATCCCCAATTCCAAGTGATAACATGATATCACCGTCATTTTTCTGCGGTCAGCTGAAGGATCTGGGTGTCGGTTTCTATTCGGGTGTTCCGGATTCTTTGCTGAAGAATCTGTGCGCTTACATAACGGATACGGTTCCCGCGAAGGACAATATCATCGCAGTGAACGAGGGATGCGCTGTAGGGTTGGCATCAGGATACCACATCGCTACCGGAAAGATCCCGGTGGTCTACATGCAGAATTCGGGTCTGGGCAATGCCACGAACCCGCTGCTTTCGCTTGCGGATGAGGATGTCTATAACATTCCGATAATCCTGATCATCGGATGGCGCGGAGAGCCCGGCGTCCATGATGAACCGCAGCATGTCAAACAGGGAAAGGTCACCTGCAGCATGCTGGAGACCATGGGCATACCATATGTCGTATTGGCTGACGATGAGAATGGCTGCAAAGAACAGATGAAGGTCTGCAAGGAGCATATCGAGAAGAAAGGTTCCCCGTTCGCTTTCGTCGTCAGGAAGAACACGTTCTCAGATTACAAGCTTCCTTCAGTTTCCGATGACAATCCCATGTCACGCGAACAGGCGATCGAGATAATCGCCGACAGCATGGACGGTGCGGTGTTCGTTTCCACCACAGGTATGGCATCCCGTGAGCTGTATGAGATCAGGGAGAGGAAAGGACAGGGACACGGTTCCGATTTCCTCACCGTAGGATGCATGGGTCACGCTTCGCAGATTGCTTTGGGGATCGCTTTGAACAGCGAGAAGAGAGTGGTATGCATAGACGGTGACGGTGCTGTTCTGATGCACATGGGCGGTATGGCGACCATCGCGACACGTTCGCCGAAGAATTACGTCCACATAATGATCAACAACGGTGTACACGATTCCGTTGGAGGACAGCCGACAGTGTCCAGGGACATAGATGTCACCGGAATAGCCAAATCCGTCGGATACAGGAAGGTGTTCTCAGTCTCCGATGAAGTATCGCTGAAGAAAGCGCTTTCCGAGAAGGAAGGTCCGGTATTCATCGAAGTGATGGTACACAGAGGCGCGAGAGCAGATCTGGGAAGACCGAAGTCCACCCCTGTGGAGAACAAGGAATCGCTGATGAGGACACTTTGAGGGATGGAAATGAGAATAGCCGTACTTTCTGACATCCACGGGAACATCTCTGCACTGAAGAATGTCCTGGCGGATGCGGAGAGGATGGGTGCTGAAAGGATCATCCTTCTCGGCGACATAATAGATTACGGGATGCATTCCAACGAGGCCATCGAGATCCTGAAGAAGATCGATGACAAAGTGATCTGCAACATATGGGGAAACCACGAGTATGCGGTGATGAAGGACGACTACAGCAGGTTCTCATCGGAGAGAGGAGTCGTCAGTGCCAGACATACGAAATCCAAACTGAACAAGGACTCATTTGATTATATCGGGAATAAGATGGACAGCAGCGGCAGAAAGGATCTGACGGTGGACGGAAAGAGGATCCTGTGCGTTCACGGGAGCATCCCCGACAGTTACTGGAAAGCCATCGACATCTCATCGGATGTGATGCCGTATTATGAGTACGATTACGTCCTGTCGGGACACAGTCATATGCCGCATTGTTTCGAATTCTATTACAAGATCGATGAACCGAAGATGCGTAACAAGAGGAAGTGCATCTTCATCAATCCCGGTTCCGTCGGCCAGCCCCGTAACCACAACAATAGGGCCCAGTACTGCCTGCTGGATACCGACACGGAAGATATCGAACTGAGGAAGGTCGAATATGACATCCAGTCGGAGATGGATGCCTTCGACGGAAGTGTTGATGAATTTTACAAAGAGAGACTGAGGTACGGAATATGAGCAATCTCTACATTATCAGCGGAGCGACCGGCATGACCGGTAACGAACTGTCCAGACAGCTCGTGAAGAGAGGGGACAGGGTCATAGGGTTCGACAATTTCTTCGCATCATCGCTGGACACCGTGAAGGATATACTGGACAATGATCTGTTCACATTCTACGAGTACGATCTGAACAATGACGGACAGATGGATGATCTGCGTTCGCAGGTCATGAAGATCAAGAACGGTTTTGACACTCTTATTTACGTGAACTGTGCGGCGGTCGTTCACACGGAACATTTCTATCATATCGACAGGACGTTCGAGACCAATGTGGTAGGAATGAAGAAGTTCCTCGACCAGGCGATAGACGTCGGTGCGGACATCTATATCAACTGCTCCACATCAGAGGTCTATTCAATGGATTCCTACAGAGAAGGCGGCGTCTGCGAATCCGACTTTATCTTAATGGCGGATGCCGAGCATAGCCAGAGGACCAGTTACGCAGTAGGCAAACTGCTTACGGAGTTCTTCATGAAGGATGCCGTGGACAAGGGGCAGATCAAGGGATGTTCCATCCGTTTCGCCAATGTCTACAGTAAGAACGAGCTTTATCCGAAGCATATTCTTCCGCACATCCTCACATCGCTGGACAGGGACGGCTCCGTTACGTTACTGGAGAATTCCAAGAAGAACTACAGGACGTTCCTGGATAACGAGGACAGCTGTTCCGCCGTCATGGCACTGATGGATACCGAGAGCGCACTGGACGGTACCATTTACAATGTGGGAACGAAGGAGGAGATACAGATCCTCGACCTCGTCAAGCTGTGTGCTGAAGAACTTGGAATCGGCGAGCCCGTAATCAAGTTCGAGGGTTACCGCGCATCGGACCCCGAAAGAAGACTGCTGAACACTGATAAGATCACCAAAGCGACCGGATGGGAACCCAGGGTCACGCTGAGGGACGGTGTCAGATCCATAATCAAGGAGATGAAGAGTTGAAGGTATTGGTGATAACCGTAGCAGGTTCATCCACCAGATTCAGCAGGTCCATAGGCAGGGACTGTCTGAAATGCATCTACACCGAAAGCAGTGCTGAGGACACCCTCCTTTACAGACTGGTGTCCATGAACGATGCCTACGACAGATTCGTCATCGTCGGAGGATTCAGGTATGATGAACTGGTGAAATTCATCGATTCGTCGCTCGTTCAGTACAAGGACAGGATATCAGCGGTGAGGAACGAGAAGTATGCGGAGTACGGTTCCGGATACAGTCTTCTTCTGGGATTGGAGGAAGCGATGAAATGGAATCCTGATGAGATAACCTTCGCAGAAGGAGATCTGGCACTTTCTAAAGAAGACTTGGACAGGGTCTATTCATCTAAGAAGGATGTCATAACATACAACCTCAGGACCATCAGGTCGGACGAGTCCGTGGTATTCTATTTCGATTCCGAGAACAGACCGAAGTATGTGTATGACACGAACCACAAGCTCCTGAGCATCAAGGAGCCGTTCAGGTCGATCTACAATTCAGGACAGGTTTGGAAGTTCAAAGATATGGCGAAGCTGAAGAAGATCATCGACGGGATGGATGAGAACGGCTGGAAGGACACCAATTTGATCTTCATCAACGGTTATTTCACCACACAGGCATATGATGACATAGAACTGATACCGCTGAACAAATGGTTCAACTGCAACACGGTCACAGATTACAGGATCTCGAGGTAATAGAATGGACAATCTCAGCATCAAGCTCAACAGGATAAGGGAGAAGAAGGACAAGACCAGGATAATGATCATCGGCCTGGGAAGTGTCGGCAACTACCTCATGGATTACCTGATGTCGTCAGGGATGGAGGACATCGAGATCATCGTCGCCGGCCGTAACCGCGACAAGATGGAGCAGGATGTGAACATCGTCAGGATCGCTTCGCTAATCAGAGGGCAGAACAGGACGAAGATCTCCATCGAATCGGATGTGGATCTGAACGATGTCCCTTCGATTTCAAAGTGCATAAGCAAGAATCAGCCTGACATCATCGTCAACAGCAGCAGGGCTTATTCCGGTCTGAAATACGGCAGCATCTCGTGGAAGAATGTGCGTGCATACGGCATCTGGACTCCTTTGTCTATCAAATTCGTGAAGAACATCATGGAAGCCGTTACCGAGGCGAAGAGTAATGCTATCGTGATCAACACGTCCTATTCTGACGCTGTAATCCCCTGGCTGAAATCCGCAGGCAAATCGTATCCAGATTTCGGAAGCGGTAACATCAACCATCTGGTCCCCAGGATAAAGTATGCGATCGCGGAGATCAAAGGCATCAAAGATTACTGGAACATCGACATCACTTACGCCGTGTCGCACTTCCATGACGTCGTCATAAGCAAAGAGGGTCAGACTGAGGGTGTGAAGCAGCTCATCGTTGCGAAATACAACGGAAAGAGGATCGATGTCGACTTCGACGATGTGTTCTCAAGATGCAGCATCCCCATGCCTACGGATGCCAAACGCAACATGATGAACGCATCCAGCAATTATGAGATCATTAAAGGCATAATCGATTCATCGAAGAACGGAAAGAAGGTCAAACTGCACATCCCCGGAGCATTCGGCAACCTGGGCGGTTACCCTGTCATTCTTGACGGTTCAAAGGACATGATCTCGGTGTATTTCGATGAGTCAGAGTTCTCTCTCGATGATATGAGGAAGGTCAATGCACAGTCCATCTATCTTGACGGAATAGAGAAGGTGGAGAACGGTGTTCTTACTTACACAGACGAACTCATCGCCAAAGCGAAGAAAGCATTCGGTGTGGAACTTCCGAAGAACGTCGCATTCGATGATATCGATAAAACTGCGCAGTTCATCATCGACGAGATCATAATGAAGAACGTTCAGAATTGAAACTGTTTAAAAAAGACCCCGAAGGGGTCTTGTTTTCAGCTTTTCAGGACCGCAACGAGGAATATCGCTACAGCGACGATCGCGCCGATGAGTGCACCGGCGAGGTTGATGATCGCGTCAAGGAAGACATTCCAGACGTCGACCCCTTCGATGATGGGGTCCGATCCGAATCCGTGGCAGAGGAATACCCAGAGCACACCGACGATGATACCGCCGATGAGCATCAGGAATCCCATGGTCCTGCTTTTGCCGTTTCCGAAGTATGCGGTGAACAATCCAGCCAGCACAAGCATCGCTGCGAATGCGAGGATGATCACCGTTACGAAATCCAACACTTGCATGTTTTTCGCTCCTTATTTCGGCCAGAAGGATACCCCTATGCCGACTTGTATGCTCTCTGTATCTGTCCTGTACTTAATTAGTTTTTGTAGGACGGTTCGAAGCATCCCTCTTAGATTATTTCGCGTTATTTTACCTGATAATTATATAGCGGATGATTGGAATTATCTTGGTACGGGGGGCTAACGATCAACTGTGCAGATTATCTTGTGGATTACCTGATATCCGTCGGTGTCAAGGACATCTTCGGATTCCCGGGCGGTTACATAGTTCCGTTCATGGACGCTCTGTACAAGCGCAAGGACGAGATCAGGACCCACATCTGTTATAACGAACAGGGCTGTGCATTCGCGGCCAACGGTCTCGCAAGGACGACCGGTAAGATCGGAGTGTACTTCACCACATCAGGTCCCGGTGCCATCAATGCACTGGGAGGACTGGCGGATGCATGGTTCGACGGTGTCCCGCTTATGGGAATCTGCGGTAACGTCCCCACTCTGGAGATGAAAGGTGTCTCGGGAATCCGTCAGAATGGTTTCCAGGAGATGGGATTGGTCGCAATAACCAAGAACATCACCAAACTGTCAGTGACGCCTGTGAATGCGGTGGAGTTCCCTGAGATCGTGGAGCGCGCTTACAACACAGCGATGATCGGAAGAAAAGGAGGTGTGGTCATTGATTTTCCCTACAACATCCAAACGACCAGTGTTGATAGTAGGTAACGGGATCAGAGCCTCCGGCGCATACGACATCCTCCACGAATTCTACAGGAAGACCAAGATCCCTGTGCTCACCACCATGAATGCCGTGGACCTGATGCAGGGCGAGGACAGATTGGGATTCATAGGTACATACGGCCACCGTGTGTCCAATCATATTCTTGCTGAGAGCGATCTGATCATCGCGATAGGAGCAAGGCTGGGTATCAGGCAGGTCGGGAACAAGAAGGAATACTTCGGTCCGCATGCGAAGCTGATACGCGCAGATATCGATGAATACGAGCTGGGAAGGAACATCAAGAAGGATGAGAAGAAGTACCAGGCGGATGCAAAGGAATTCATCGAGAAACTGATGAGAGAGGATATCCCGTCATATGAGGACTGGAACAGGAGATGTTTCGAGGCAAAGAAGATTCTTGACAACTACGACAAGTACATCGGCAATCTCTGCATCGAGGAGATCTCCAAGTATCTGCCCGAGAACCCCATAGTTGCAGTGGATGTGGGGCAGAACCAGTGCTGGGTCGCCCAGTCCATGGTCATCAAGGGCAAGGAGGGAAGGATCCTCATAGGCGGAGGATTCGGTGCCATGGGATGCGGTCTTCCGTTCGCGATCGGTGCTTCCATAGGGCTGAACAAGACCGTCTACTGCATCACCGGTGACGGAGGTCTGCAGATGAACATCCAGGAACTGCAGACCGTATTCACTGAGAAGTTACCAATCAAGATAATCGTCATCAACAACAGCTCCCTGGGAAAGATCAGTGAGATCCAGAGGGCCGATTACGGCGAGAGATACATGCTCACCAACGGACAGAGCGGTTACACATCGCCCGATTTCAAGAAGATCACCGAAGCCTACGGAATCAAAGCGATGACGATAGACGATTATCACAAGCTGAACGAGGCGAAAGAGTGGTTCTATGATGACGAACCGTGCCTCATCAACATACTGTTACCGGATGATACCCTTCTCCTTCCGAAGATGAACTGGAACGAGAAGGAGATGAAACCCGATATCGAGGAATCCGCCATAAACAAGGTATTGGAGATACTGCGCGGATGAAAAATGCAATTCACAGAGGATAATCCATGTATGTAAATCCGAACATAGCTAAGATCATGCGTGTTCCCCAGCCCGAAGGGCGCGGGAAATATCTCAGGCTGGACCAGAACGAGAATGTGGACGGTGTACCGAAATGGCTGTTCGATGAGGCCATGTCGAAGGTGACACCCGAATTCCTGTCCATCTACCCTGAGGAAGGCGTTCTCACCGAGAAATATGCGAAGCTCGTGGGGGTGGAACCTGAAAATGTATCGCTGACGGACGGAAGCGTCGTCGGTATGGGATACATAATCAAGGTGTTCGGAGAACCCGGCAAGAAGTTGCTGTGCGTTACACCGTCATTTGCAATGTACAAGGTGTATGCCGAGATGATCGGCATGTCCATCCAGGAGATAGAGTATGAGAATGATTTCTCCATGGACATCAACAACATTTTGGATAACATAGATAAGAACACAGGGATCGTCGTTCTGGTCAACCCCAACATGCCTGTCGGCAATGCATACACCAAGAAGGAGATCGAAGCCGTCCTTGACAAAGCGAAGAAGAACGATGCTTACGTGATAATCGACGAAGCATACTACTACTTCTTCGACGAGACCTCGATCCCTCTGACCAAGAAATATGATAATCTCTTTGTTCTCAGGACATTCTCCAAGATGCTTTCGATCCCATCACTCCGTCTGGGTACCATCGTCTCATCGAAAGAGAACATCAGACATCTGGAGAACTTCAAGCCGCATTACACCGTGAATTCCATCGCATTGCTGTTCGGAGAGGCCATCGTGGACAATCACGACAGACTCCTGAAGGAACTGACCGAGAACTTCAGGAACGGCCAGAAGAGGATCATGGAGCTCATCAGGAAGAACGATTACGAGTACATCGAAGGAAAAGGATGCTATGTGTGCATCAAACCCAAACACAAGGATTCCAGGACCGTCACCGACGAACTGAAGGAGAACGGCATCCTGATCCTCTGCGGAAAGGACGGTCTGACAGGATGGCTCCGTGTCACGATCACCGGTGCGAAATACATGGACCAGTTCTTCGATGCGCTGCTGAAGATCGACAGGTGAAGACGTGTCCATCGCTACGGTCATCCTTGCAGGCGGTATCGGTTCCAGGATGGAATCCGACATTCCCAAACAGTTCATCGAGGTCGAAGGGAAACCTATCATCATCCACACAATGGAGAATTTCATCAGGAATCCCAGGGTCGACAGGATCATGGTGGTCTGCGAGGAGCACTGGATCGGTCATATGGAGAAGCTTCTGGAGAGATTCGGTATCAAGGATGTCGATGTGATCCCTGGAGGCAGTGTATCCCACGATTCGATCAGGAACGGTGTCTTCCATCTGGAGAAGTATCTGTCAAAGGATGATTATGTCATCATCCATGACGCTGCCCGTCCGGTGATACCGCAGTTCTTGATCGACGATCTGATAGATGTCGCCATGGAGCACGGCAATGCCTGCTCTACACTTCCGTTCTACGAGCCGGTGATGATCAGCGAAGACGGAGTAAGTGCAATCAAGGAGATCAGCCGCAACAATCTCAAGAGGACAGGAGCTCCGCAGATGTTCAGATACGACATCCTTCTGGATTCCTACAAGAGGGCTGAGAAGGACAATCTGCACGATTTCGTGTATGCAAATCTGGTCGTCGCCCATTACGGCCATGAGATCTATTTCAGCAGGAACAGCGCCATGAACATCAAGGTGACATATCCTGAAGACATCGCACTGTTTGAATCCATTCTGCGCATTTCCAAGCAGTGAAAGGTGCCGGAAGTAGGTAAGTATAAAATCGAATCAGACAGTTATACGTACCGATTCCTATGAAGGGAAAGCAGAAGAATACGGATGAACTGAGAGAAGAACTGTTCCAGAGATACCCTGTCCTGGAAGCATGCAGATCATCGATCATCGAAGCGTACGATTCACTGCTGGCACTTTACAAGAACGGCGGCAAGCTGCTGATAGCAGGCAACGGCGGAAGCGCCGCTGACAGCGACCACATCTCAGGCGAGCTTACCAAATCGTTCCTTTTCGACCGTGCGATCCCTTCTGAATTGTATGACAATCTGGTGAAGATGTTCGGTGATGAAGGCAAGGAACTGTCAAAGCATCTTGAGGGAGGACTCCCCGTCGTCCCTCTGACAGTGATGAACGCATCCAATACCGCTTTTTCCAACGATACCGACCCCAAGGCGGCATTCGCACAGCTTGTGAATGCCCTCGGTAAGAAAGGTGACATCTTTCTCGGAATAACGACCTCAGGCAATTCCGACAATATCATCAAGGCACTGATGGTCGCCAAGGCGAAGGGAATGAAGACCATCGCGCTGACAGGAAGGACAGGCGGCAAATGCAAAGGCCTCGCCGATATCTGCATTTGTGCTCCCGAAGATGAGACGTTCAAGATCCAGGAACTCCACCTGCCGATCTATCATGCACTTTGTACCATGATCGAATCGGAACTCTTCGAAGAGCGCAAGTGATCAGATCAGTTTGCTGAGATACTTCTGCATGAACTGGGGGAAATAGGTCACTACGATCCCTCTTTCCTCTTTGCTCAGGCCGACACGCATAATCAGTGTGAAGTATACTAGGAAGAAGGCGACGAACGCTACTATGATCGGGATCCACTCGTACGGCAGTTCGAAGTAGTTGTTGAACAACAGACCCAGACCGATGAGTATGCCGAACGCGATATAGTTCATCACCAGTGATTTGTAGAACATCATCGCGTTGATCTTCATCAGACGCGAGACGAACAGCGGGTAGAAGACGAAGTTCAGGACACCGATGGCGATGTTCCATGCCAGACATGCTCCGTATATTCCCAGGTCGGTGAATTCGATGAATACCGCTGCCAGGATGACGTTCAGTATTCCAAGTCCTATGGTCCAGATGCCCATCGCTCTTACGTTCTTGTACATGATCGCCACTGAAGGCAGGATCTCCATGCTGCATCTCGCCACGCACATCGGCACCATTATCGAAATCATGGGCACGATGTACTCATACGTCTCGCCCAGCCATGCCGTCACGACCTGAGGCGCGAATATTATCAGGAACGCTATGGGGAATGCAAGTATCATCCCCACGAATCTGGTGAAGAGATCCAGGGTGCTTATGAGCATGCCCATGTCCTTGTTGTTGTAATGTTTGTACAGCAGCGGGACACCGACGGCGATGAATGCCGTGCATGTGGTGGCTATCATTGAGATTATATTCACAATAACCGAGAATTCTCCCTGCACCTCAGATCCAAGACATATGTTGACGACGATCTGAGAGGTCTGGATGAAGAGGATGTAACCGAGTCTGGTGACGACGGTCCAGATACCGAGATTGGACATCTCCCTCAGCAGGACCTTGTCGTATTTCCTGCGGTCCACCCTGATCTCCGGATCTATCCTTCTGATTCCCAATAAGAGCCAGATAATCAGTATCACGGCCGCGATGAGATACGACATACCCAGCAGTGTCAGTGACGGTCCGAAGAATAGGAAGAATCCTATCACGAACACGACCTGCAGGAGGCAGTGAACTATCCTGATGAAGTACAGCCTGTACAGGTAGTTGTGTGCCATGTACACGCTGTCAAGACTGGTGGTGAACGAGACCATCAGCGAAGCCACCAGTACAAGGATGAACAGGATCTGGACTTCGGTGTGGCTGTCATTTCCGACGCTGAACATGTACGGCGAGAGTATGGAGATCAGGATGCAGACCGGCAGGAGTATGAAGATAATCCTCACCATCCCTAAGACCGATGATGAATACGTTTTGGTTATCTCATCCCTGTCACCCTTGTGGATGGCCATGATCATGTATCTTGTGAAGGAATCCGCCAATGATTCAGATGCCACGAGGACATAACTGGTGATGGATGTCGCTAACGGCAGGATCGCATAGGTCGCGATGCCGAACTGGTCGATGTAGTACGGCACCATCAGGAAACCGACCAGTGCCATCACTACGACGCGGGTGACATTGGTCACCATATTGAGGGACACCTTGCTGAAGAATTTCTTCTCGGATTCCTTTTCGGCCATATTCGGTTCGGTTGGATATATACCCCGCATTTATATTAATCCGCCATTCTGGTATCTAATATACTAGAAAGGACTATCAAAGCACGATATCGTTACATAGGTATCGGTACAGAACTCTGTGAATGTGATGCCCGATGAACAAGAGATGGATCCCGATCGTTGCAGTGATACTCGTCGCATCGATCTTCCTCGGAGAGATACTTACATATTCGTCGGGTCTGAACAGATATGATTCCTCCGCGGAGAGGAACGGGACCATTGTGGATTACTCTGTATCATCATCGGGAACGAATGATTATTCCGCCATTCTGATAGATAACCACGGTTTCGAGAGACTGGACAGACTGGTCATCTATGTGGATGAGGACTACGGTGCGAATTTCAACAAGGCGACTTCTTTAACGGCCGTATGTTACATGGATCCGACATATTATGCAGAACAGATCGAGAGATCGATGAAGATAAGGTCGTTCGAGAATGTCACCGTCTGCGGCAGACAGGGTCTTATAGATTATCTGGAAGAGACCAAGGCCGATCCGAAAGGATGCGGGATATTATCACCGTCGTACGCATTGCCGGGAGAGATCTACAGAGGCAATTCCGATGACACATTGATGAAATGGATCGGTGCCGGCGGTTCCATCTACTGGGTGGGTTCCGTTCCGGGTGCTCTCTATTACGATAACGGAGAACTCACACAGGTCGGCGGATGTCAGAGCCTGTTCTTCGGTTCTGACTGTATCGTCGCGGACTGGAACATCCTGCCGGACAATGTCGGCGGAACATTCACGAAAGAGCTGTGCCTGATCGGTTATGAGGTCTTCCTGGGCGTTGATACATCCAAGCTGCCTGCGGGCAAACAGTTCAGGGCGATGGGCTGTATGAAGGACAGTCTGGCAGCCTATACACTTGTCCAGTACGGAGAGGGGATGGTCGTTCAGTCCGCAGGGAAGTTCAGGATAGAGCAGTTCGAGGACTTCGCACAGATAATGGCCTCGGGAATATGCTACAAGAGTGACATCGCGGGTTATGAAGAGGGAAGGGTGACCAGGAATACCGTCCATGGTTCATTCGATTCGACGGACGGCGATGTGCTGTACATCTTCATCGGAAGGGCCTATTCAGTGTACGGGAGGACCTACGATGTCTGAATTCGTGGATAAGATCAAGGATCTCAGACATAATGGTCTGTTCATCGCCATAGTGATCGGCGTACTGATCAGGATCCTTCTGATTCCTTTTGCTTTAGAGTATGATACCAATTATTGGGCTCTGGTCATGAGGAACATCGAATCAGGCAACGGCCTCTATCTGATGGAGGGGTACTACTACACACCCGTTTGGGGTTACATCCTGAGTTTCGCTGTAGGGATACAGAACGCATTCTTCAATGCTGGCGACCCGTCCACAGTATGTTATGAATTGATGGCCTTCAATACCTCGGACATCTATGCATATACGAACATGGCATCATCCATCGCCATATTGTTCATACTGAAGGTGATACTGTGGATCTGCGATCTCGTTTTGGCACTTACAGTGTACAACCTTGTGGAGGAAAGGACAGAGGACAATAGGAAGGCGATAATAGCATTCGTTCTCGTATTCATCTGCCCGCACGTCATCGGAGCTTCTTCCGTGGTAGTGATGCCTGATGTGATATCTGCGATGTTCACCATGCTCACGATAGTGCTGCTGAAGAATGAGAGATTTGTCCTTGCCGGTGTGTGCTATTCATTTGCTGTATGGGTGAAGTTCTTCCCGATCGCGATAATACTGTTCCTTCTCTGCTACATCTACGTTAAAGCGCAGGGGGACGGAAAAGAGGCTGCCAAGAGGATCTCGTTGGCGATAGCCGGTTTCATGGGTTCTTCTGTGATCATATTTCTACCGCAGATGATGGAAGGCACCATAATGAGGAGTCTGGCTTTCTTCACGGACCGTATTGTGGAGATTGTCAGATTTGGTTTCTTCTTCATATTGTTGGCAATGTTCCTCGGATTACTGGTGATCGGAGTTGCGATATTCATCGCGAAGCATATGCTGAGATCCTGGGAGGATGTGGATGACAGGATGATGGAGTACAGCATGGTAATCCTGGCGATCTGCATGCTGTTGTACACAAACATGCAGTATCTTGTCACACTGATACCGTTCCTTGTCTACTGCATCATGGTCGTCGAGAACAGATACAAGTACATCTGGGCGGCGCTGGCCGTTGCGGGAGTGATCCTGACAATCATGCTGAACACGAATGTGAACATGCTGAATTCCTTGATTGTATACACAGGTATGATCTCGGCCGATTCGGTGCTGCCGATTTTCAACGCATTGAACGATGAGGTATTCTTCGGATTCTCAATCGTTGACATATTGTGCAGCATCGGCAATAACATCCAGAAGATAATGCTGATTTGCATACCGCCAGCATTTATATTGCGCAGACTGATAGCCGATAACAGGATACCCCGGTGGCATCATGAACGATGAGCAGAAAGAACTCCTTGACATGTACAAGGCCGTGGCAAAGGTCTTCGATGACCACGGTATCAGGTACTTCGGGATGTTCGGAACGGAACTGGGTGCGATAAGGCACGGCGGTTTCATTCCTTGGGATAACGATATCGATCTCATCGTTTTCTGTGATGACATACCTTATATCACTGAACTGTTGAACACCGAACTGGATCAGGACAAGTATTACTATCATCAGCCGAGGGCGGATTGTCATCCTCACGTTATTAGGAAGACCGATAATTTCGAGAAGGATCTGAAGGATCAGAAGGCGTTATTCCTTGATTTCTTCCTTTATTACCCATATCCGGACGGATGGTTCAGAAGGAGATTCTTCAATGCGATGGCAACGATGAGTTATGTCACGACCTATATGCTGGAATCAGCAAGGTCGATGTTTTCCTACAAACTTTTCAATAAGGTACCCAGAATATTCGAGAAGATCGCTCTGATGGTGATCAAGACGGATTACAAGAAGATCGGTCACTTCGTTCCGACCTTCAGAGATGATATTTACGATGCGGAGGATTTCAGAGAACCGCTTTTCCATAAGTTTGAGGACACAGTGGTTCCGATACCCAGTGATTGGGAGAAGTATCTGCTGATCAACTTTGGAAAGGATTATATGACGCCTCCTCCGCCTGATAAAAGGACAGGAGCGCACGGTTACCCTGTCGGTGCCTACTATGATTATATTCTCGATTCCAAGGAGGAAAGGAAGTGGCCTGAGAGGATCAATGATAAGGGAGTCACGGTTTCGATTGTAGTGCCTTTCTATAATTCAGTAGATTATGTCTATGAATGCATCAGGCACATCAGACAGCAGAGCTACAGGAACATCGAAGTTGTTTTCGTAGTAGATGCGAGAAGTGATGATGGGACATATGAGAAGGTACTGGAGTGCTCAAAGGTACTGGATAATGTGAAGGTAATCGAACAGAAGGATGACAAACGCAGCGGCGGTGCCAGAAATATCGGCTTGGATTCAGCTACGGGAGATTATGTCTGGTTCATGGATGCTGATGATTGTCCTAGTCCGTTCTTCCTATCAGAGATGGTGGATATCATTACAGAATATGACTGTGAGGTTGTTGCTTGCAATCACTATTACTCTCACAGGAGTATGGTGATAACACCCCCTGAGAAGACATATAAGAAGGTAGAATTGGACGGAAAAGAGGCCGTCAGGGATGTATGTCTCGGAAAGATCGCTATTCCTTCATGGAATAAGTTGTTCAAAAGATCATTTTTGAATGATAATAATATCAGATTTACTTCGATGCTCAGTGAGGATTACGATCACACCATTCGTTCATTTTTGGCAGCGAAGAAAGTGGTCTATTATAACAAACCGTTGTACACTTATTTGCTGGCTGAAGGAACCAGATCAGCTAACGTTGGTAACAATATTGCAGAAGCGGACGTAAGAGAAACGATGAGGGCCGCGTCCGACCTGGAAGGAAATAAAGAGGCACATGATAGGTTCTGTGCTCAGGCTTTTAGGCATCTTTTACATAGTTTGACCAACACTACTAGCAGTACTTTCAGTGTATTATCCAAATCGGAAGACGTCAAGTATCTTTCGAAGTTCAAACAAGAGAAGGTAAATTTAGAGGTCACTCTTTACAGACTCAGTCCTTCACTGTATTACAGAATCGGTAGGCTGGCTAGAAAGGTAAAGTTCTCCAACAATGATTTTGCCTTCGATAAGAAGTTTTAAACCTTTTTTGTTGTCTCAACAGGATCCCAGACGTTTTCGTCTCTTATTCCTTTCTTGACCATTCTCTTGGCCTTCATACGGCACTGTGTTTCGATGAAAACGGATGCGGACATCTTTATCGGATGGAATCCCAGATCCTTGACGACGCTCCAGTAGACTCCAATCAGTTCCTTGGGATCTCTGGCAGGATTGTAGAAGTTCTCATTCTTGATCATGTAGCTCTGGCCGATGTTGACACGCAGTCTCTGCTTCTTGAGATCAGC
>JAEEGK010010832.1_pt1 | contig 20987 bp, 17 predicted proteins | sample 8958771 | NCBI WGS metagenome assembly JAEEGK01 (sample SAMN16246547, study PRJNA631951) | gut metagenome | biome: gut microbiome; feature: rumen; material: SC-attached | host: Bos | place: Iran: Karaj | collected 2018-10
ATAACCGGTGACTAATAGCGCAGAGAGCATCTGTGCTATTGCTGAACATATTCGAATGTCATGCATCAATTATCCCGGTTGACCGGACGCGGAATCTGCTTCCGGGAAACGGTGACCTGCGTTCCCAACAGGATCGGAAGATGGGTTTTTGCGAATTCAACCAGATCCGTCGCCGCTGCCATGAAAAGGTATCGCTCGGATTTTCTAACACCCTCACATTGAAAACCTGTCGCTGCCAACTTCTTGCAGAGTGCACCTGCAGCGCGACTGCTCATATGCCCGGGCAGCAAGAACGGGCGCGAAGCGGTCTTTTCGATCGTACGCACGAGAAGTGCGCGATCTTTCTCTGTAACGAAGCGGATACACGCGGGCGCTTTTTCTTTGACTGTGCAATCCGAAAAAACGACGTAAAGGATCGCTGCAGATTTGCTGCTAAACAAATGGCGCAGTCAAAAAAACTGCTCTGAAAAACAGAGCAGCTTGTATGCTTCGAGCGATTTGAACCGCGGGATCAGCGATAGAAGCGGTTGAGGTATGCGAGAACGTCCTGCCGGGTGCCTTTGAACGGTCCCGGCGTTTCCATCTTGAGCGAGACCAGCGCCGCTGCAAATTCAAGCGCGGTCGGGATGTCGTGGTCGAGACGCTCGCAAAGATACCCGGCAAAGGTCGTGTCACCCCTGCCGGTTCTGCCGGACAGATTGCGCGGACGCAGCGGCGCGCGGTAGATTTTGCTGCCGTCGCAGACGATCGCCTCGGTGTTATGCGTGATCAGGACCTCTTTTGCGCCCCATTCGCACAGCAGGAACGCCGCCTTTTCGCGGTCGTCGGTACCGGTCAGCATTTCCGCCTCCGCCGCATCGGTCTTGAGATACCGGATCAGCGGCAGGCACTGTTTTTTCTCCGGCCAATCGCGAAGCTCCAGCGTTCCGTCTTCATTGCGGTAGCGCATCATGCCCTGCACATCCAGTCCGACGTCGCCGCGCGCGGCGCACGCTTCCACAAACGCAAGGGGAAAATCGCCCGCAACGAGACCGCCGAGATGGTAGATCTTCGCCTGCGCGTCCGGCAGATCGGACGGCTGATACGGCTCGATCCCCTTGGTGTTCAAGCCGCGCCGCCGTTCGCGGTCCGGTGTGAAATAGGTATTCTGCATCTCGGTATAGGTTTCCGACTCGACGGGGAAGATCTTCTCCACCTTGCTGTCCCGGAACACTTTATACGGGTCGATCACCTTGGTGTTGCCCTTCGGTACGACCGCCACCGAATGTCCGATCGCCGCCGCGGCATAGCCCGAAAAGGTGACCGCGCCGCCGTTGATAAACTCTTCTCTGCCGTCGTAGTCGATGTTGTGATCGAGCGTGATCTGCCCGATGATCATACTGTCAAACATGCGGTATTTCCTCGCTTTCTTTGATGATCCGATCGAATTCGGGACACCAGTTCTTGTACTGTCCCGACGTGATGACGTCCTTGAGTTCATAGGAGTCGCGGATGCGTTTTTCGGTCAGGATCGCCGCGCGTCCTTCGTCGCCGATCTGGTGCGCATCGGACCCGACCGTGCGGTAAAGATGCGGATTTTCCTTGCACAGCTTCAGCGCCAGCTCGTTGCGGTTGTCGTGCCGCGGATTGCAGTTGACGACTTCGATTCCGTGCACGCAGTCGTAAAAGACCTCGTTGCAGCCGTTGCGGTACGGATGCGCGTGGATGATCAGCACCTCATCCTTATACCGATCAAAGAACGCTTTATGATCCAGTTTCGTGATCCACGGATTTTTGCGGAGCCACGCTTCGTCGATCCCGTAGATCAGATAGTCGCTGTCGTTCTCGGGGAAGCGCAGCTCAACGCCGAAGATCACGTCCATGCCGAGCGCATCTCCCGCCGCCTTTGCCGCGCGGTAGCCGACAAGATACCGGTCGACGATCGCGTCCCAGTCGTCGGGCACGTTGTAATGCGCAATCTGCGTGTTGTGCAGATGATCGGTCACGCAGACGCCCTGATAGCCGAGCGCATGATACGTTTTGATCTGATCGGCGGCGGGCACATGCCCGCACTTGCTCGATTCATCGGTGTGCAGATGCAGTTCGTAACGGTACATAGAGCCTCCCTCAATTGTTTCCGATCGCACGGCAGGAATTGCGGATCACGAGCGACGGGGAAAGAATGGTCTTGGTGTGCGGCGTTTCGGGGCGCTTGATGCGGTTCAAGAGCATGTCCAGTGCAGAAACGGCAAGCTCCAGCTTCGGCTGGTTCACCGTGGTCAGCGAGATCGGCGGCAGCGCGGAGAACGTGATGTTGTCAAATCCCATCAAGGAAAGATCCTCCGGAATGCGGATGCCCTTCTCATATGCCGCCTGGATGACGCCGATCGCCAGCGTGTCCGCCGCGCACAGGATCGCCGTTTCCGAAAACGGCTGTTCAAAATGCGCTTTCGCAAGCTCATAGCCGACCTGCACCGAGCTGCGCGCACTGGAATTTCGCAGCACGTTCGGCTCGATATTGAGCTTCTTGCAGGCGTTATAGTAGCCGTCTGCGCGAAGCTTGTGCGTCATGCTGTTGTCGCGCGCGCCGAGATACAGAATGTTGCGGTGCCCGAGCGAATACAGATATTCCGTCGCCTGCTGCATGCCTGCCGTGTTGTCGACGGAGACGTAGTTTTCCGGCAGATCCATCATGTTTTCGCCGATAAAGACCGTCGGCACCTGCGCCGTCTGCATCTTCAGCGCGTCGTAGGATTCGGACCCGACCGGGATCATGATGATGCCGTCCACCTTGCGTCCGACGAGCAGCGAAAAGACTTCCTTTTCGAGCGCGGGGTCATAGGAGGAGTTGCAAACCATCAGATTATAGCCGCATTGACGCGCATAGATCTCCAGATGCGCGGTCATTTCGCTCATAAACGGGTTGTCAATGCTGGTGACGATCAGCCCGATGATGTTCGTGCGCTTCATCACCATCGACCGTGCGACGGCGTTGGGCGTATAGCCCATTTCCTCGCAGATTTTGATGACGCGTTTCCGGGTGCTTTCGCCGATTTCCGGGCTGCCGGACAGCGCGCGGGAGACCGTAGCATAGGAGACGCCCGCGACCTTTGCGACGTCCTTCAGGGTGACAACTGCCATGAGATACCTCCGTTTGTCGGTTCCGTAAATCTTACGCAAACGTTTTCATATACTTGATTGTACAACCGTTTTTCCCGTTTGTCAATGAAAGAAAGCAAACAAAATGATAAAATGCGGTTTTCGTTTTCCATACAGGGACGGTTTCAGCGGTTCGCACCGCAAAGAATCGTGTTTCTTCTTTAATACAAAGGGAACGCTTTGGCTGCAGCGCCTGCGACGGATCCGGGAATATTCATTCAAAAACGATGTATTTTCATATTGACAAACCTCTCGCTCTGAGATACAATTACAGTAGCGAAAACGTTTACGTAAACATAGGCGCACGGAGGGGCAAGATGATCACAACTCTGCTGTTCGATCTCGGCGGCACACTGCATTCGGTGATCCGCAAGGAGGACTCGATGGTCCGGTATGCGGAACGGCTGATCCGCCGCCTTTCCGATTACGGAATCATGCTTGACACGACGCCGGAGCGTCTTGCCGTTTCCCTGCACGAAAACGCCGAAGCGTACAAGCATCTTTCGGAACGGACGCTTACGGAGCTTCCCGAAGCGAAGATCTGGAACGAGCATTATCTCAGGGAATTTCACATCGGCGAAGAACGGCTTGCACCCATTGCGGAAGAACTGAGCTTTCAGTACGACTACGACCGGCTGACGATGATGCGCAAGCCGCGTCTTAAGGAAACGATCGAAGAACTGCACCGCATGGGGATCCGGATGGGGATCGTTTCCAATATCATCTCGACCTCCCTTGTTCCCCACATGCTGAACGAATACGGCATTGCGCAGTACATGGAATGTATCGTGATGTCGAGCGAAACCGGCATCCGCAAGCCCGATCCGCGCATCTTTGCCATCGCGTTGGAGCGCATGGGCGTGACGGCTGCGGAGACCGGCTATGTCGGCGACACGATCTCGCGCGATGTGCTGGGCGCTAAGAATGCGCATCTCGGGCTGGTCGTGCGTTTGAACAACCCCTCGATCGCGCACCGGGACGCCGCCTTCCAGGGCGCAGACGCCCCGCAGGCGGACTTTGTGATCCATGAACTCTATGAGCTGCCGGAGATCCTCCGGTCGGTCAACGGACGATAAACCATTTCAGTAAAGGAGACGGAGCATATGACGGACACCATTTTCTTTGACGTCGGCAACACCCTGCGCATCGTGATTCCGGACAAGGAATTCTCCGACGCCGCCGAGCGCGAGCTGATGGAGCTGGTCGGCGCGACCGAGCCGCACGACGTATTTTTTGCGAAGCTGCAGGAACGCTGGGAAACCTACCGCAAGGGCGTGAAAAAATCGCTGCTCGACGCCGGTGAGATGGAGCTTTGGAGCCAGCACCTGCTGCCGGATTACGATCCGGAGCGCGTCTGCGCGCATGCGGGGCGGCTGACCCGGCTCTGGCGCGATCACGACGGAAGACGCGTCCCACGCGACGACGTGAAATCCACGATCATCGAGCTCGACCGCCGCGGCTATACGCTCGGCATCATCGCCAACACGATCACCGAAACCGAAATTCCGGACTGGATGATCCATGACGGCGTGGCGCACTATTTCAAGGCGGTCATCCTGTCCTCCAAGGTGCGGCTGAGAAAGCCCGATCCGGAGATCTATTTTCTCGCCTGCCGCGCCATCGGCAAAAAGCCGGAGCAGTGCGCATACGTGGGCGACAACCCGATCCGCGACGTCGAAGGCACGCGCAAAGCGGGCTTTGCGATGATGATCCGCATCGACGAACCCGACACGATCAAAAAGGAGCCGCAGGAGATCGTCTTAAAGCCGGACTACACGATCACAAGGATCGGCGAGCTTCTGGACATCTTCCCGCCGCTGAAAGGAGAATGAGCATGACGAACGAACGGGAATTTGACGCAATCTTTTACGACCTGGGCGGCACGCTGCGCCTTGTCGAGCGCGACGCCGCATTTGAAGCGGAAGCGCGCCGCAAGATTGCCGAGATGTGCGGCGAGACCGGCGATCCGGACGAATTCTGCAAGTTCCTCGATTACCGCTACGCGGGCTATCGCAAGTGGTGCTTCGAGACCATGCGCGAAGCGCCGGAAGAGGAGCTCTGGACGAAGTGGCTGACGCCCGAATATGACCGCGAGCTGATCAAAAAGAACGCGATCGAGCTGACGATCGAGTACCGCAACAAGGACGGCCGCCGCGTGGTTGCGCCGAACGGCGCGCAGTCGATCAAAGATCTTTACGCAAACGGCTACAAGCTCGGCATCATCTCCAATCTCGTTACCTCGCAGGAGATCCCGCGCTGGCTCAAGGCGGACGGTCTTGAACAGTACTTCGGCGCGGTGCTGCTCTCCTGCGTGGAGGGCATCCGGAAGCCCGACCCGGCGATCTCCAACAAGGCGTGCGATCTGCTCGGCGTACGCCCGGAGCGCTGCGTCTACATCGGCGACAATCTGAACCGCGACGTCGAAGGCACGCGGCTTGCCGGCTACGGCATGTTCATTCTTTACACCACGCCGGAGAAGCTCGCCAAGGAAAAGATCACGGATGAGAACCGCCCGGACGCGGTCATCTTCGATTTCAACGAGCTCAAAGAGATTTTCCCGAAGGCGCCGCACGTCGCATGGGACAAGGTACGGAGGGTATGAGCATGAAACAGGGCATCAAAGCGATTTTTCTGGATCTCGGCGGCACATTCCGCGTGGTCGATGAGGACAACCGTCCCTTTATCGCGGAAGCGCGCGGACGCATCAAGGAGCTGTGCGGCACCGATATGGATCCCGACACGTTCTATGATTTTTTGAACAAGCGCTATGACGGCTACCGCGAATGGGCGCTGAAATACATGTGCGAAGCGCCGGAGGAGATGCTCTGGACGCGCTGGCTCGTGCCCGAATGGGACCGCGAAAAGATCGAAAAAGCGGCGAAGGAGCTGACCTACTGCTTCCGCAGAGCGAAGGGCGAACGCGTGGTCGTCGAAAAGGGCGTCGAGACCGTCCGCGAATTGAGAAAGCGCGGGTATCTCGTCGGCATCATCAGCGATCTGATCGGCACGATCGAGATCGACGAGTGGCTCGACCGCGACGGCATCCGCGACCTGTTCTGCACGGTACAGCAAAGCTCGGTGACGATGCTAAGAAAGCCGCATCCCGCGATCTACTTCCTCGCGCTGTCGGAAGCGGGTGTACGTCCCGAGGAAAGCTGCTTCGTCGGCGACAACCTGAAGCGCGACATCATCGGCGCAAAGCAGTCGAACTTTGCCGGCACGGTCGGCGCGGAATATCCCGGCGGGCTTGAATTCAAGCTCACCGAGGAGAACCGTCCGGACTGCATCATTCATCACTTTGACGAGCTTTTAAAGGTCTTCCCGGGCGACGGCAGATTCTGTCCCGAGACCGCGGAAGATCCCGCGCCGCGCATCAGGTAAGCATCGGAAAGGAGCAGACAATGGCACAGTACAAGTTTTCCGGCGGAGACGCGCTGGCGCGCGCCGTAGAACGGATTTACGCAAACAACGGCGGCTCGGAATACGGCTTCGAGCCGATGAACCTGTATGACGGCGACCGCGCGGTGGGTCTTGTGAAACCCGGCGACGGCGTGATCTTCTGCTGCCGCAGAGGCGAGCGCGAAACCGAGCTCACCGACGCGTTCACCGATCCGAACTTCAAGGGCTTCGAGCGCACGATGCTCGATCCTTTGGATTTCGTCATCCTCACCATGTACAGCGAGCGCTATACCTATCTGCCGATCGCGTTTGCGCCGAGCAAGGTGCAGAAGACGCTCGCCGAGGTGCTCGCCGCAAACGGAAAGACGCAGATGCACCTTGCGGAGAGCGAGAAGTTTGCGCACGTGACGTTCTTCTTCAACGGCGGCAATCAGATCCCGTTCGACGGCGAAGACGACATCCGCATCCCCTCTCCGAAGGGCGTGCCGTTCGAGACCGTGCCGGAGCTGAGACTGCCGGACGTGGCGAAGACCCTGTGCGACGGCGTCGACAAGGGCTATGATTTCATCGTCACAAACTTTGCAAACGGCGACGTCATCGGGCACACGTCCTCCGATTCCGCAAAGCCCATCGCCTGCGAAGCGATCAGCCGCTACGTCGGCAAGGTCGTCAGCCATGCGCGCGAGAAGGGCTACACGGTGCTCGTCACCGCGGATCACGGCAATATTGAAGTTCTGCACACGCCCGAGGGCAAGCCGCATGTTTCACATACGACCAATCTCGTCGCCTGCGTCGCGCTCGGCGAGGGCACGGAGCAGCTGAAGGATTCCGGCAAGCTCTGCGACGTTGCGCCGACGATCCTCTCCGCGATGGGGCTCGAGCAGCCTGCGGAAATGACCGGATCCCCGCTGTTTCGCTTCGGACATGCCGGCAAGGTACTGCTTTTGATCTGCGACGGCTGGGGACTGGACAAGCCGACCGACAACAATCCGATCTTCACGGCGCCGACGCCGGAGTGGGATATGCTTCTCAGTAATTACCCCTATGTAAAGCTCGAGGCGTCCGGTCCCGCGGTCGGACTGAAGGAGGGCAAAACGGGCAATTCCGAGGCGGGGCATATCAACCTCGGCTCGGGGCGCGTGGTGCTGCAGGACGACGTACGGCTTGACAACGCCATGAAGGACGGCTCGTTTGCCGAAAACCCGGTATTCTTAAAGACGCTCGAAACCGTCAAGGAACGCGGCACTGCGCTGCACCTTTTCGCGCTGCTCACCAAGAAGTCCTCGCACGGGTCGATCGACTATCCGCTGGCGCTTCTGGACATGGCGAAGAAGGCGGGGGTAAAGGACGTTTATGTACACGTCATCTTCGACGGACGTTCCACGGAGCCCGGCAGCGCGCCGGCGCTTTTGCGGGAATTCGGCGAAACGATGGAGCAGAAGGGCGTCGGACTCATCGTGTCCGGCGTCGGCAGAGGCGTCGCGCTTGACCGCGATCAGAACTGGGCAAAAATACAGCGCACCTATGCGTCGCTCGTCGAGGGCAAGGGCGCGCCGTACTGCGAATAAAGGATTCCAATTCATTTCAGGAGGTATTTTATGGTAAATGTCGGTATCATCGGCGCGGGCCGCATCGGACAGGTCCACGCAAAGAGCATTCTTACGGGCGTGCCGGACGCGAAGATCGTCGCGCTTGCGGACCCCTATATGAAGCCCGAAGTCGCCGCATGGGCAAAGTCCGTCGGCATCGAAAACGTCTGCGCGGACTATCACGAGATCCTGAATGATCCGCGCATCGACGCCGTTCTGATCTGCGCGCCGACCGATCAGCACGCGCAGCTCTCGCTCGAAGCGATCGCTGCGGGCAAGCACATCTTCTGCGAAAAGCCGATCGACCAGAGCATTGCAAAGATCGAAGAGGTTAAGGCGGCGCTTGCCGCAAGCCCAAAGAAGCTCGTCTATCAGGTCGGCTTCAATCGCCGTTACGATCACAACTACCGTGCAATGCGCAAGGCGATCGAGGACGGCAAGATCGGCGAGGTGCAGTTCGTCCGCATTTCGTCCCGCGATCCGGAGCCCCCACCCGCCAAGTACGTTGCGGTGTCCGGCGGCATCTTTATGGACATGATGATCCACGACCTCGACATGGTGCGCTATCTCTCCGGTCAGGAGATCGTCGAGCTGTATGCGCAGGGCGCGTGCCTGATCGATCCCGCGATCGGCGAAGCGGGCGACGTGGACACGGCGACGATCACGCTGAAGCTTTCTAACGGCGCGCTTGCGACGATCGACGGGTCCCGCAAAGCGGTGTACGGCTACGATCAGCGCGGCGAGGTGTTCGGTTCAAAGGGCTGCGTGATGAACGCAAACGACAGTGAATCCAACATTGTCCTGTCCACGGTGGACGGCGTGACCGGTGAAAAGCCGCTGTGGTTCTTCCTCGAGCGCTACATGGGCTCGTATCAGGCGGAGGTCCGCGAGTTCATCGACTGCGTGAAGAACGGCAAGGATCCGTGGGTCGGCATCGAGGACGGACTTCTGTCCATCAAGCTCGCGCTCGCATGCAGCAAGTCTCTCAAGGAAAACCGGCCCGTCCGGATCGACGAAATCTGAAAAAGGAGCACACCTATGGCAAAAATCAGAGTCGGTGTCGCCGGTTACGGCACCATCGGTCAGCGTCTGGCTGACGGCGTCGCCCTGCAGGGCGATATGGAACTCGTGGGCATTGCGGACCTTGCGCCTACGCTTGCGATCCGCGCGCTGCGCGAAAACGACATGATCGGCGCGAACGACGTAAAGTACAACCTGTACCTCGTCGACGGCGCGGACAAAGAAGCGTTCGACCGCTATGATATCCCGGTTGCGGGCACGTTCGAGGAGCTGTGTAAAAGCGTCGATATCATGCTCGACTCCTCGCCGGGCGGCGTCGGCGCCAAGAATAAAGAGCTCTATCAGAAGGTCGGCGTCAAGGCGATCTTCCAGGGCGGCGAAAAGAACTCCGTCGCGGACGTGTTCTTCCACGGCTATGCGAACTATGAAAAGGGCGTCGGTCAGGACTATCTGAAGCTCACGAGCTGCAACACGACCGGTCTCATCCGCACCGTCGACTGCCTCGACCGCGAGATCGGCATCGAAAAGGTCGCGATCACGATCATCCGCCGCGTCGCGGATCCGGGCGATTATCACCGCGGTCTTACGAATGCGCTGCAGATCGACAAGGCGCCGTCGCACCAGGCGGTCGACCTGATGACGATCATGCCGCACGTCGAAGCGACGGGCATCCTCGTGCATACGCCGGTCACGCACGGACACATCATCACCGTGCTCGCAACCGCCAAGGACGGCAAAAAGATCACGCGTGAGATGGCGCTCGAGGCGTTCCGGAAGCACCCGCGCATCCGCACCGTCACGATCGACGAGGGATTCAAGGGCAACGCGAGTCTTTTCAAGTACGCGCGCGACCTCGGCAACCGCCGCGGCGACATGTACGAGATCGGGCTTTGGGAGGACAGCATCGTCGAGAGCGGCAACGACATCATGTACGCGATCAACATTCCGCAGGAGAGCGTGACGATCCCCGAAACGATCGACGCGATCCGCGCCGCGATGAAGATGCAGCTCACCCGCGAGGAAGGCACCGCAAAGACCAACGAGTATCTGAAGATCGGTCGGTTCAAGAAACTGCAGAAATAACAGAGAGGTTCAACATGCGATTCGGAATCAGAACGCTGGACGAACTCGAGGTACGCGGCAAAACGGTCCTTTGCCGTGTGGATATCAATCAGCCCGTGGATCGTGATGCGGGGACGCTGAAAAGCATCAACCGCATCACGGCCTGCGTGCCGACGATCCGCGAGCTCAGCGAAAAAGGCGCCAGAGTCGTCCTGCTGGCGCATCAGGGCAGCGATATCGAGTACAAAAACTTTTATACGACAAGGCCGCATGCGGCGATCCTTTCCTCACTTCTCGGAAAAGAAGTGCAGTGGATCGACGACGTTTGCGGTCCCGCGGCAAGGCAAGCCATTCGCGATCTAAAGGATGGCGATGTTTTGCTTTTGGACAATGTGCGGTTTGTCGCGGAGGAGCAGACGCTGTTTGAAAAGAACCTGCGGCTCACGCACGAGCAGCAGGCAAAAACGCTGCTTGTAGAGAAGCTTGCGCCGCTGGCGGACCTGTATGTATGCGACGCCTTTGCCGCAGCGCACCGCGATCAGCCGAGTCTGTGCGGGTTCGAGCAGGTGCTTCCCTCTGCGATGGGGCGGCTGTTTGAGAAGGAATACTGCACCGTATCGTCGGTCATGGAAAACCCGGAACGTCCGTGCGTGTTTGCGCTGGGCGGCGCGAAGATCGCCGATGCATTTCAGATGATGCAGACGGTCCTCGAACGCGGGATCGCCGACACGATCCTCACCGGCGGTCTGGTGGCGAACATCTTTTTGATCGCGCTCGGACACGAGATCGGCCGCGGCAGCCGCGCGTTCATTGTGAAATCGAACTATACGGAGTTTTTCGATCGCGCAAAGGAGCTGTACCGGCAGTTCGGCGAGCGGATCCGCCTGCCGGAGGACCTCGCGTGGGTCGAGAACGGCGAACGGCGCGAAGCTTCGGTTTTCCTGATGCCGGAGGACGTATCCGCCGTCGACGTCGGGCATGCGACCGCCGAGGCATACCGGACCTGCATCCTTTCCGCAAAGACCGTGTTCGTCAACGGTCCCATGGGCGTCTTTGAACAGGAGCCGAGCGAATACGGCACCAAGGCGCTTTGGCAGGCGCTTGCCGATACCGAGGGCTTTACGGTGCTCGGCGGCGGCGACAGCATCACGGCGACCGAAAAATACAAGCTGACCGGCAAAATCGGCTATATCTGCACCGGCGGCGGCGCGCTGATCCGCTTTTTGAGCGGCGAAGAGCTCCCCGTCGTCAAAGCGCTGCGGCACGGATCGACCCTGCCGCTTCCGGAGGAACAGGCATGAAACTGCGTTTCGGATTCGGCACGGGCTTTCAGGAGGTCGAGGTGCCGGACAAAAACCTGATCGCGGAACTGCACGCCAACGACGTTCCCGTGGAGCTTACCGGCGAAGCGGAGGTCAGACGCGCGCTGATCGCGCCGATCGGCTCTCCGCGCTTAAAGGACATAGTGCATCCGGGCGAAAGGATCGCGATCATCACAAGCGATATCACGCGCCCGATGCCGACCTTTAAGGTCATGCCCGCGCTTTTGGATGAGCTGTACGCGGGCGGCGTCAGAAAAGAGGACGTCACGCTCGTATTTGCGCTCGGCAGCCACCGCAAACATACCGAGGCGGAGCAGAAAAAGCTTGCAGGGGAACGCGCGTGGAATGAAATCAAATGCGTGGACAGCGATCCGGACGACTGTGTGCATTACGGAACGACCTCGCGCGGCACGCCGGTGGATATCACCCGCGTCGTTGCGGAAGCGGATCGCAGAATTTGCCTCGGCAACATCGAATACCACTACTTCGCCGGATATTCCGGCGGCGCAAAAGCGATCATGCCGGGCGTATCGACGCGCGCGGCGATCCAGGCGAACCACAGCCGCATGGTGCTGCCGGAGGCAAAGGCGGGCGCTCTGGAAACGAACCCTTTGAGAATGGACATCGAGGAAGCGGGCGCCATGGTCGGCATCGACTTCATTGTGAACGTGGTGCTGTCCGAACACAAGGAGATCCTGAAAACCGTTGCGGGCGACGCAACGGAAGCGCACCGCGCGGGCTGCCGCTTTTTGGACCGGCTGTACCGAAAGGAGCTCAAGGAGCCTGCGGACATCGTGCTGGTGTCGCAGGGCGGAGCGCCGAAGGACCTGAATCTCTATCAGACGCAAAAGGCGCTGGACAACGCGAAGCACGCGGTCAAAGACGGCGGCGTGATCATCCTGATCGGCTCCTGCAAGGAGGGGCTCGGCGAAAAAACGTTTGAGCAGTGGATGACCGAAGCGGATTCGGCGCACAGCCTGATCGAACGGATCGGACGCGAATTCAAACTCGGCGGACATAAGGCGGCGGCGATCGCCATGGTGCTCGAACGCGCGGAGGTCGATCTTGTATCGGAGCTGGACGACGATTTTGTCCGCTCGATCTTCCTCAAACCGTACAAAACCGCGCAGGAAGCGCTCGATCACGCGTTTTCAAAGCTCGGTCCGGACGCAAGGGTTCTGGCTATGCCGTACGGCGGCTCGACGCTGCCGACCGTCGCCCGATAAATGAAAGATGCAAGGATCTGAAAGGAGAACAACCATGGCAATGTTTGATTCGGAAAAAGTGAAACTGGGCATCGCCCCGATCGGCTGGTGCAACGACGACATGCCGGAGCTCGGCGCGGAGAATACGTTCCGGCAGACCGTCAGTGAAATGGCGCTGGCGGGCTTTACGGGGTGCGAGATCGGCAACAAGTACCCGAAAGACCCGAAGGAGCTCAAGCGGGAGCTGGATCTGCGCGGTATGCGCATCGCAAGCCGCTGGTTCTCCTCCTTCCTGCTTACAAAGCCTTTGGAGGAGAATATAGCGGACTTTACAAGGGAGCTCGATTTCCTTGCCGCCGTCGGCGCGAACCGCATCAACGTTTCGGAACAGAGTTATTCGATTCAGGGTCAGGTCGATACGCCGATCCTGACCGGAAACCAAAAGCCCGTCATGAACGACGCGGGCTGGGAGCGCTTCACAAAAGGGCTTGACGCGCTCGGCAAGATCGCGTATGAGCGCGGCTTCAAGCTGTGCTTCCACCATCACATGGGCACCGTCGTGCAGACCGCCGAGGAGACCGACCGCATGATGGCGAGCACCGACCCGCGCTATGTCTTCCTGTGCTACGACACCGGTCACTTTACCTTCGCGGGCGAGGATCCGCTTTCGATGCTGAAAAAGTACGTCGATCGCGTGGGGCATGTGCATCTCAAAGACATGCGCCTTCCGGTCGTGCAGCTTGTGCGGGAGAACGACTGGAGCTTTTTGACCGCGGTCCGCAACGGCGCGTTTACGGTGCCGGGCGACGGCGACGTGGACTTCGATCCCGTGTTCAAGGTCCTTTCCGACGCGCACTACGAGGGCTGGCTTTTAGTGGAAGCGGAACAGGATCCCGCAAAGGCGAATCCGCTGGAATACGCGATCAAGGGTCGCCGCTATATCAAAGAGCACACCGGACTGTAAGGAGCGAACCATGTATTTCAAAAAAGAGCCGCAGCGCGGCTATAACGCGTATATCGACACGAAGGCCGACGATTACGGGATGCTGATGGACATCGGGCTGCTTGTTCTGGAGCCGGGCGACACATATGTGATCGACGAGCCGGACAAGGAGACAGCGGTCCTGCTGTTTGCGGGCAAGGTCGTGCTCAGCTGGGCGGGCAAAACCGTCGAAGCGGACCGGCCCGACTGCTTCCGGTACGAGGGAACCTGCCTGCTGTCGCCGCGCAGAGTGCGCATCGGGATCGAAGCGAAAACGCACGCGGAGCTGTTCATTCAGCAGACGGACAACGACCGCGATTACGAGCCGGTTCTGTACACGCCGGAAACGGTGCAGGTGCAGCACGCGGGCGCGAACGGCGAGCTGATGGGCTGCATGCGCCGCGAGATCAAGACGTTCTTCGACTACGACAACGCGCCGTTCTCGAACATGGTACTGGGCGAGGTGCTGAACTTCCCGGGACGTTGGTCGAGCTATCCGCCGCACCATCATCCGCAGCCGGAGGTGTATTTCTATCGGTTCGACCATCCGCAGGGCTTCGGCGCGGGATTTTCGAACGGCGAGATCTATAAGACCGAGCACAACGGCATGGCGACGATTGCGCACGGCTTCCATTCGCAGGTCTGCGCGCCGGGCTACGCCATGTGCTATGCGTGGGCGATCCGCCATCTTCCCGGCGATCCGTGGAAAAAAACGCGCATCGACGATCCGGAGCACAGTTGGCTCTGGAAGCCGGACGCGAACGAACATATCTTTCAAGCTTGAACACAGGAGGGACCTATGAAAACCGTACGACTCACCATGGCGCAGGCGCTGGTGCGCTTTTTGGAAAACCAGTATATCGCCTATGACGGCAAGGAGCTCCCGTTCGTCGAGGGCGTGATTATGCTGCCGGGACACGGCAACGTGGTCGGGCTCGGTCAGGCGCTTCGGCAGGAGACGCGCCGTCTCAAAGTGTGGCAGGGCAAGAACGAGCAGGGCATGGCGCACACCGCCGTCGCCTTTGCCAAGCAGATGAAGCGCAAAAAGATCATCGCGGTGACCTCGTCCGTGGGACCCGGCGCCGCCAATATGGTGACCGCCGCCGCGACGGCGACCGCCAACAACATTCCGGTGCTGATCCTGCCCGGCGACGTCTATGCCTGCCGTCAGCCCGATCCGGTGCTGCAGCAGATCGAGCAGGTCAACGATCTTTCGATCTCCACGAACGACGCATTCCGCGCGGTCTGCCGCTACTGGGACCGCATCGTCCGTCCCGAACAGCTGATGAGCGCGATGATCTCCGCGTTCCGCGTGCTGACCGATCCCGCGAACACCGGCGCGGTCTGCATTGCGATTCCGCAGGACGTCGAGGGCGAAGCTTACGATTATCCGGAGAGCTTCTTTATGAAGCGCGTCTGGCGTCTTGTACGGCGTCTGCCCGAAGCGGAAGCGATCGAAGAGGCGGCGAAGGTCATCAAAACCGCGAAAAAGCCGCTTCTGATCTGCGGCGGCGGCGTTCGTTACAGCGAAGCGCATGCGGAGTTCAGGGCGTTTGCCGAAGCAACGGGCATTCCGTTCGGCGAGACGCAGGCGGGCAAGAGCGCGATCCCCTATGACCACGAACTGAACCTCGGCGGCATCGGCGTGACCGGCTGCTCCGCGGCGAACGAGATCGCCAGGGAAGCGGACGTCGTCATCGGCGTCGGCACGCGCTATACGGACTTCACAACCGCGTCGAAATGGCTGTTCCGTGACGACGCGAAGTTTGTGAACATCAACGTCAGTGAATTCCAGGCGTACAAGATGGACGCCGTTCCGGTGATTGCAGACGCCAAGCGCGCGCTGCCGGTACTGCTTGCGGCGCTGGACGGCTACCGTGCGCCGTACACAAATGAAGTCAGGGACGCGCGCGACCGGTGGTTTCAGGAGCTCGACCGGCTGCATCACACCGCCTACGGCGAGGGCTACGTTCCCGAGGTCAACGACGCAAACGCAAAGAGCGCGGATCGCTTTGCCGAAGACATGCAAGCCGATCTCACCCAGACCGCGGTGCTCGGCGCGATCAACTTTGCGATTGATCCCGAGGATGTGGCGATCGGTTCGTCCGGGTCGCTCCCGGGCGACATGCAGCGCATGTGGTGCGCGCGCGGCGTGGACACCTACAACATGGAATACGGCTACTCGTGCATGGGCTACGAGGTCTCCGGCGCGCTCGGCGTCAAGTATGCGATCGGCGATCGCGACGTCTATGCCATGGTCGGCGACGGCAGCTTCATCATGCTGCACAGCGAGCTGCTGACTGCAGTGCAGGAGCACAGGAAGATCAACGTCTGCGTGTTCAACAACGCCTCGTTCGGCTGCATCAACAACCTGCAGGTCGGTCACGGCAACGACACACTGTGCACCGAGCTGCGCTTTCGCGGCGACGACGGCGCGCATTCCGGCACGTTCATCCCGGTCGACTTTGCAAAGATTGCCGAGGGCTACGGCTGCCGTTCGTTCACGATCCATACGATCGAAGAAATGAAGGCGGCAATCAAGGAAGCCAAGAAGATCGAGGGCGTTCCGGTAGTGTTCGACATCCGCGTGCTGCCGAAATCCATGACCGACGGCTACGGCTCCTGGTGGCGCGTCGGCGACACGGAGGTCTCCGAAAATCCGAGAAACCTGGAAGCTTACGAGGACCATCTTGCGCACGTCAAGGACGCAAGAAAGTATTGATTGCAGAATCACAAAGCGCCCGATCCGTCCGGACCGGGCGTTTTTCTGTCGAAAAACCGAGGGACCGCTCCGACGGAACGGTCCCTTTGCACAGATGAGGAGGAAATTACAGGAGATGAATCAACGCGATCAATCCGGAGAACACGATGGAAACGGTCGCGCAGAGCTTGATGAGGATGTTCAGCGACGGACCGGAGGTGTCCTTAAAGGGGTCGCCGATCGTGTCGCCGACGACGGACGCCTTATGCGGCTTACTGCCCTTGCCGCCGAAGTGACCTTCTTCGATGTACTTCTTGGCGTTGTCCCACGCGCCGCCCGCATTGGACATAAAGACCGAGACCGCAAAGCCCGCGACGGAAACGCCCGCCAGAAGCCCCACGACGCCGGTCGGTCCCAGGATGAGACCCGCAACGATCGGAACGATGACCGCCATGCACGCCGGAACGACCATTTCACGGAGCGCGCCTTTGGTGCAGATCGAAACGCATTTGCCGTATTCCGGCGTTGCGGTCCCTTCCAGGATCCCGGGGATCTCGCGGAACTGCCGCCGCACCTCTATGACGACCTTTTGCGCCGCGCGCTCGACGCCGTTCATGGTGACCGCCGAGAAGACGAACACGAGCATCGCGCCGATGAACATGCCGATCAGCACCGTCGGATTGATGATGGAGAAGTTCAGCACTGCATCCGTCTTATCCTGAATGATGTTGACATAGGAGACGAGCAATGCAAGCGAGGTCAGCGAAGCCGAGCCGATCGCAAAGCCCTTGCCGGTCGCCGCAGTGGTGTTGCCCAGAGAATCCAGCGCGTCGGTGCGCTCGCGTACGACCGGGTCCATGCCCGCCATCTGCGCGATGCCGCCTGCGTTGTCCGCCACCGGACCGTAAGCGTCGGTCGCCAGCGTGATACCGAGGGTAGACAGCATGCCGACGCCCGCGATGCCGATGCCGTACAGACCGCGGTTAAAGGACTGCAGGAAGTGTCCGTTCGCGTCCACGATCGTCGTTGTGCCGCCCGCTGCAAAGTAGCTCACGAGCACGGCTGTGCAGACGATCAGGATCGAGGTGAGAGCGGATTCCATACCGAGCGAAATACCGCCGATGATGATGGTCGCATAACCGGTCTGCGAGGTCGCGGCAAGGTCGCGCGTCGGGCGGTAGGACTCGGATGTAAAGAACTCGGTGAAGAAGCCGATCAGACAGCCTGCGATCAGACCGCACAGGATCGCGATGTAGATGCCGAGCCAGTTTGCGTCTTCCACGCCGCGGAAAATGAAATAGGTCAGCGGAAGTGCGGCGATTGCCGACAGGATCGCCGCGGTATAGGTGCCGGTGCGAAGCGTCCGCAGAAGCGTCTTTTGCGTGGCGTTTTCCTTAACGCGAACAAGCTGCGCGCCGATGATCGAGCAGATAATGCCGGACACCGCCAGCATCAGCGGCAGGAACATGCCTTCAAAGCCGTAGCCGCCGATCGCCGACAGCGCAAACGTCGCAAGGATCGAGCCGACATAGGATTCATAGAGGTCTGCGCCCATGCCTGCGACGTCACCGACGTTGTCGCCGACGTTGTCCGCGATCGTCGCCGGATTTCTGGGGTCGTCCTCGGGGATCTTCTTTTCGACCTTGCCGACGAGGTCCGCGCCGACGTCCGCGGCTTTCGTGTAAATGCCGCCGCCCACGCGCGCGAACAGCGCCATAAAGGACGCGCCCATGCCGTTCATGACCATGATGTTGCCGATCTGCACGGCGTCACGAATGCCGAACGCATAGTAGAGGAGGAAGTACCAGAGCGTGACGTCCAGGATGCCGAGCGCAACGACCGTGAAGCCCATGACCGAGCCTGCCGAAAACGCCACGCGCAAACCGCGGTTCAGACCCTCGCTCGCCGCCTGCGCCGTACGCGCGTTGGCGTGCGTTGCAATGCGCATGCCGATAAAGCCCGCCAGCAGCGACCAGATACCGCCGGTCAGAAACGCGAACGGCGTAAAGTGCGACAGAAGTCCGCCCTTGAACGCGAACGCCAGTACCATCAGAATAACGAAGATCACCGCGAACACCGGCAGAACCGTCTTGTACTGCCGTCTCAGGTATGCGTTTGCGCCCTCGCGGATCGCAGACGCGATCTTCTTCATGCGCTCAGTGCCCTCCGAAAAGGACTTGACGCGCTTCGCCTGCAGCAGCGCATAGATCCCTGCCAGCGCCGCGCCGATAAAACCGATCCAGAATAATGTTTCCATATGACCCTCTTTTCACCCAAAATTCGCTCTGTCAGGTGCAATCGCGGAAAAAACGCGAACGCAAACGTTTACGTACAGATCAGAAAGAAATACGACGCTGCCGTCTTGTCATTCCGACCGGAATCGGACGACAAGCGTCGTAACAACTTTTTCGGAACTCAGGCTTTCATCCTGCCGTGATTCCGCCTGCGGATCAGAACGATCGCAGCCGCCGCGGCGCTCAAAACCGCCGCGCCGATCAGCACCCACACGATCGGCGAAACGCCTTTCTTTTCGGGAGCCGGTTCCGGTTCCTCCGGTTTTGCCGGTTCTGCGGGTTCCGACGGTTCTGCGGGCTCTGCGGGTTCCGAAGGTTCCGCAGGATCCGCCGTCGCCTGTTTTGCAATCGTAAAGCGGTCGATCACCGTGTAGTCGGCGCAGGACTTCAGTGTGGCGTCCCCCGCTTCGGTTCGCTGATAGGCGGTTACCGTAATACCGTCCCCGCTGACCTCGACATAGGTGAAATACTGCCGTTCGTCCGCCTGTCCGCCGGTCTGGAAGCCCAGAACATCGTCGATCTCGCCGCCGTACTCGTCAAACTTCATGCCCATCGGGCTCGTCGTGACGAAGGTCGTTGCTTCGCCGATCTCCGCCTTGCTGCCCGTTCCGTCGACCGTCGCGCGGAAATAGTTATGGATATGACCGTTGAAGAACAGGTCCACATCGAGCTCGTCGCACATCTGCTCGAGGAACGCTGTCGCGACAGGGTCCTTCTGCACCAGCCCCGCATGCGCGAGAACAATGCGATAGCTGCAGCCGGACGCTTCAAACACGTCCTTTGCCCACGCCTTTTCCAGCGTGTAGTAATTCAGTTTGTCCTGCGACGCGTCCGTGCCGTCGACACCGGTATACGGTTCGGTGTTCAGAATCACGAAGCACACGTCGCCGACAATAAAGCTTGCCGTATTCTCCGCCAGCATCGGATCATCGACACCGTCCGGCAGATTGGTGCGGCCTTTGAAATGCGAATAGATCACGTCACCCTTGGATTCATGATTGCCCGGAACGAACGCCGTCGGCGTCTCGGCAAGCGTTTCGGAAAGCTTGTCAAACAGGAATCCCCATTCCGCCATCGTGTCGTCCTCGGTGAGATCGCCCAGATTGACGATAAAATCGGGATGCAGCGTGTCGGTCAAAAATGTTTTCTGAGTGTACAGCCAGGGCAGATAGCCTTCCTCGTTGGTGGACTGCAGATCGGACACGAGCACGAAAGAAAACGCGTTTCCCGCGGGCAGCGTACGGAACCTATAGACGCCGCTCTGATAATCCGCCGTGCCGTCGTTCATCACCGCCATATACTCGTAATCCGTGCCCGGCTTGAGGTCCTTGAGATCTGCCGAATAGCTCGTGAACGTGCCGTGATCGCCGAGAACGTTCACACGCTCGATCTCGGTGACCGGCAGCGTCTGCCAATCGACCGCGCCCGCCTCGCGCCATTTCAGAGAAGCGGTCAGGCCGTCCGCCGCGGTGATCCAGTTCAGGCACATCTCCGAAACCGTTGCGCCAGGTGTCAGCGTGATCTGCTCGGGAAGATAACGCATGGTCGGCGAAACGACGTCGAGCCGCATCGTACCCTCGGTGGGGAATGTGTATCTGGTACCGTCGACGGTGACAGCGCAGTAGTAATAGTACACCCCAACTTCATCCGCGGTGAAATTCGCGCCGATCAGATCGTGATCATCGACGGTCGCCATCGGCAGCGCTTCGGTGCAGGCGGAACGCTTTTTGGACGTTCCGACGTACAGCGTCGCGTCGGTTGCTTCACTGCCGTCCGGCAGCTTCAGGAGCGCTGCGATCGGGACGGTTTCTCCCGCGTATATGCTGTTGACCATGGGTTCGGAGAGCATCAGAACTGGCTTGTCGATCGTAAGATCCGCATGGATGCGCTCGCTCAAATCGACCGTGTCGGCAAACGCTTTGACCATCGGATAGCCGTCGAGCTCGTCGCCGACCCATGCCCAGACGTTGTCGAAATCCCAGCCGACCGTTTCGGCGTAAAAGCCCTTGGTCAGCAGCGGCGTCGCCTGTACGAACTCAAACGCCGCTTCCTCCGGATGGCTCGATGAAACGCCGCCCAGAAGGCGCGTGCCGTTCGATACATAATTGTTGTGGATATGCGAGCCGGACTCGCCGCTGTAATTGCCGCAAAGGAAGCCGACGTTCTGACTGTCCTCGCCGCCGTCGATCAGCTTGAGCAGCATGACGTTGCCGTCGACCGCCGTACCGCCCTTGAGGTTTCCGACGATACCGCCGACGCTCTCCGCTTCCTCGCC
>JAEEGK010010835.1_pt1 | contig 20980 bp, 17 predicted proteins | sample 8958771 | NCBI WGS metagenome assembly JAEEGK01 (sample SAMN16246547, study PRJNA631951) | gut metagenome | biome: gut microbiome; feature: rumen; material: SC-attached | host: Bos | place: Iran: Karaj | collected 2018-10
ACACTAGTGCGTCCGTAGGATAAATCAACAACATGATCTACAATTTTATCAAGAAAATATCGATCATGAGCAACAATTACAACTGCGCCTTTGTATGAAGATAAATATCCTTCCAACCACACGATTGAATTCAAATCCAAATGGTTTATAGGCTCGTCTAATAGGAGCAAATCTGGTGATGAAGCAAGAAGACGTCCTAAGCTAACGCGTGTCTTCTGACCTCCAGAAAGCTCATTCATGCTTTTATTTAAATCATCCCCTTCAAAGCCAAGGCCTTTTAATATACCAACAGCTTCAGAACGAAATGTATATCCACCTAATAAATCAAATTGATGCTGAAGCTTGTGATAATTTTCCATAAAAGTCGCAGCATCTTTACTATCAAGATTTGACATCTCCATTTCCATGTCTGAAAGACGTTTTTCCATGGAAAGCAAATCTTCACGGGCACTGAGTACTGTATCCAAAATACTACTACCAAAAGAATCCTCTTGGTACTGAGCCAAATAGCCCAAAGTTGCATCTTTTTTAAGAGTAACTTCGCCACTATCTGCAGGCAAATCTCCAACTATGATTTTCAATAGCGTAGATTTTCCCGTTCCATTGTTACCAACGATAGCTACTTTAGAACCCTCATCCACAGTAAAAGTGGCATCTTTTATAATGCCATATTCTCCAAATGATTTAAAAATATGAGAAACATTTAATAACATAACCAATCCTTAAAAAATGCGCCTGACAAATCGCCAGGCGCACTTAAAAACAATTTAATAATAATTAGTTTTCAACGTCCTTGATAGAGAAGCTAATACGTCCCATCTTGTCCTTGCCAAGGCATACAACCTTAACAGTATCGCCAAGAGTAAGAACATCCTCTACTCTATCAATTCTCTCCTTAGCAATCTTAGAAATGTGAACCATTCCCTCTTTGCCTGGAGCAAACTCGACAAATGCGCCGAACTCTTTGATGCTAACAACCTTACCTGTAAGAATCTGATCCTTTTCGAAATCTGTTGTGATAATCTCGATCATCTTCTTTGCTTCATCCATCTTAGCAGAGTCTGTACCGCAGATAGATACGTTGCCTTCATCTGTAATATCAATCTTAACATCGCATCTTGCAATGATTTCGTTGATTGTCTTTCCACGCTGTCCAACCACATCACCAATCTTCTCTGGATCGATAGAAAGCTGAATAATCTTTGGAGCGTACTCGCCAACTTCCTTACGTGGCTCTGCAATTGCCTTGCTCATGCAGTTGTCCATGATAAAGAATCTAGCCTCACGACATCTTGCGATAGCGCCCTCAACGATTGGACGAGTAAGACCGTGAATCTTGATATCCATCTGGATAGCTGTGATACCCTCTTTAGTACCTGTAACCTTGAAGTCCATGTCGCCAAAGAAGTCCTCAAGACCCTGGATATCTGTAAGAAGTACGAAATCGTCATCTGTATCGCCTGTAACAAGACCACAAGAGATACCAGCTACCATTGCCTTAAGTGGAACACCGGCTGCCATAAGTGACATACATGAAGCACATGTAGATGCCATTGAAGTAGAACCGTTTGACTCAAATGTCTCAGAAACGGCACGGATAGCATATGGGAACTCCTCTGGTGAAGGAAGTACAGGAAGAAGTGCTCTCTCTGCAAGTGCACCGTGACCGATTTCACGACGTCCTGGTCCTCTTGATGGCTTTGTCTCACCTACTGAATATGCAGGGAAGTTGTAGTGATGCATGTATCTCTTTTCAGTAACAAATGCATCTAAACCATCTATCTTTTGAGCCTCTGAAAGAGGTGCAAGTGTAACTACATCGCAAATCTGTGTTTGTCCACGTGTAAACATTGAAGAACCGTGAACTCTAGGTACAATATCAACCTCAGCTGCAAGTGGACGAATCTGATTAAGCTCACGACCATCTGGGCGCTTGTGATCCTTAAGAATCATCTTGCGAACTGTCTTTTTCTCGTACTGGTAAATAGCCTCGCCTAAAACTGCAAGGTACTCCTCATTGTCAGCGAATGCCTCTTCAAGACGCTCAGTAATCTGACGAATGTTCTCCTCACGAACCTGCTTCTCATCTGTGAATACTGCACCTTCCATCTCTGTTGGAGGAACGATTTCTTTAATCTTTGCAAAAAGCTCCTCTGGAATAGCGCAAGAAGTATACTCGTGCTTTGGCTTACCGCATTCAGCAACCATCTGCTCGATAAATGCGATAACTGTCTGGTTAACATCGTGGCACTTGTAAATAGCCTCAATCATCTTGTCCTCAGGGATGATGTTGGCACCAGCCTCGATCATGATAACCTTTTCCTTTGTAGAAGCAACTGTAAGCTTAAGGTCACCCTTATCCCACTGCTCCTGTGATGGATTGACAATAAGCTCTCCATCTACCATACCCATCTGAGTCATAGCACAAGGGCCATCAAATGGAATATCTGAAATACATGTAGAAATTGCAGCACCAAGCATTGCAACAAGCTCTGGACGGCACTGTGGATCTACTGCCATAACCATATTGTTAAGTGTTACGTCGTTACGATAATCCTTTGGGAAAAGTGGACGCATAGGTCTATCAATAACACGAGAAGTAAGAACTGCATTTTCAGAAGCCTTGCCCTCTCTCTTATTGAAACCACCTGGAATCTTACCAACTGCGTATGTCTTCTCCTCAAACTCAACTGAAAGTGGGAAGAAATCAATACCATCACGTGGCTTGTCTGATGCTGTAGCAGTTGAAAGAACTGTAGTATCACCATACTGAATAAATGCTGCTCCATTTGCTTGAGCTGCAACTCTGCCGATATCAACACGAAGTGTTCTACCAGCTAAATCCATTGTAAAAGTCTTCATGGTTTTCTCCTTACTGAGTATTTATATTTAAGCACTAACCCGAAACTACTGAAAATGAAGCGAACAATCGCTTCGCCGTTTCGTTCCAAATTCAGTAACTTCGGATTGAGCTTGTTAACAAAAAATCATAAGAAAACGAGCGGAGTAAAGTCACTCCGCTCATATAGATTACTTTCTTAAGCCAAGACGCTCAATGATTGAACGATATCTCTCAATGTCAGTATTCTTAAGGTATGCAAGAAGGTTTCTTCTCTTACCAACCATCTTCATCATACCACGACGTGAATGATGATCACCTGGGTTAGCCTTAAGGTGCTCTGTAAGCTCTGAAATACGAGCTGTAAGAACTGCAATCTGAACCTCTGGAGAACCTGTGTCGCCAGCTGTTCTAGCATACTCATTGATAATCTGCTGCTTCTTCTCTTTTGTAATCATTTTACTACCTCCTAATTTTTAATAAGCCGTAACTAAGGAAAAGGTCGGAGTGTCCTAAACCTGAGTTACAGTAATCGTACTGAATTATAATATCACAGTCTATAATCGTTGTAAACAAAAGATTCTAAAGAGCAAGTAACTCCTCAAGAGTGTACTCTCTAACCTTTGCAAGCTTGCCACTGTTCAAGTAGATTTTGGAAAAATCGTAGTTGAGCGCAAAGTAGACGCCCTTTTCCTGTGACTCCCCAAGAGAAATGATTGTTGAATTACCTGAAGAGTCTGCAATTATATACATATCAGCACTTTGATCTAAGTTGTATTCGCTGCCGTTTTTAGCATCGTAAACCTTTTTAAAGCGAACGTCACAAAGATAATTTAAAATCTTATCAATTCGCTCCTCGTTTATATCAAGTGATTTATCCTCTGTATAAATCCACTGGTCATTTTGTCTGTCAAATGTAAGCAAAATCCCATGGGCATCTGTCATTGAAAATGAATACACATCCTCTTTTGGCATAAAGAAAACCTGCTCACCCTTGTCATCATCAGAGCTTTCCTTATCAAGCTCATCTGCGTAGTCATTATCGTATTGCTCTCTGGCTTCCTCGGCTATCTCTTCAGGAGTCTGTCCCTTAGGTTCCGTCTCAAATCCTCCGTGTCTTATGAGGGCAATTAAAAGTAGTACAATTAGCGCCACCGCTAATACAGCCATGATTATTTTTGCTTTTTTTGATTGAAATAAATTCTCCATATATTTTCCCCTTTTCAAGTATCCTCTAACGCAAGTCAAAATAATAAATGTGAATAAACCTTTAGATCAAAGTCTCAGCCCACTCTGATTAATTAAGTAAGAAAAAATGCTTTACAACTTATATTGTAAAGCATTTTAGAATTATTATCTATATATGATGTCCTCTCTGCCTGGACCGTTTGAAACCATTGTAATTGGGAATCCGATTTCCTTTTCAATGAATTCGATGTAGTTACGGCAGTTCTCTGGAAGATCCTCGTACTTCTTGATACCACGAATATCGCTCTTCCAGCCTGGAAGTGTCTTAAGAACCGGCTTAGCCTTCTCAAGCTTACTTGTAACAGGGAAGTCTGTTGTAACCTCTCCATCGATTTCGTAACCAACACAAACAGGAATCTCATCGAGATATCCAAGAACATCAACTACAGTAAATGCCACATCTGTTGTACCCTGCATTCTGCAACCATACTTGGAAGCTACGCAGTCAAACCATCCCATACGACGTGGACGACCAGTTGTTGCTCCAAACTCACCGCCATCGCCACCGCGACGTCTAAGCTCGTCTGCCTCGTCACCAAAAATCTCTGATACAAACGCACCAGCACCAACTGCTGAAGAATAAGCCTTACATACAGTAACAACCTGCTTAAGCTCCTGAGCTGGAATACCAGCACCGATACATCCGTAAGGAGCAAGTGTAGATGATGATGTTACCATTGGGTAAATTCCATGATCTGGATCCTTTAAAGTACCAAGCTGACCTTCAAGAAGAATTGTCTTGTTCTCTTTGATTGCATTCCAGAGGTATGCTGAAGTGTCGCATACATAAGGAGCAATCATATCTCTATACTCGTGGAGTGTAGCTAAAAGCTCTTCTGGATTAAGGAGTGGCTTGTGGTAAAGATGCTCTAAAAGAACGTTCTTTTGATCACATGTACGAACTACCTTCTCCTTGAGAAGCTCGTCATCAAACAACTCCTGAACCTGATAACCAATCTTTGCATATTTATCTGAATAGAAAGGAGCGATACCACTCTTTGTAGAACCGAATGAAGCCTTGCCGAGACGTTCCTCTTCATACTGATCAAAAAGAATGTGATATGGCATAACAATCTGGGCTCTATCAGAAACCAAGATGTGTGGTGCAGGTACTCCCTTTTCCTCTATGGACTTAATCTCCTTGATAAGAATAGGAATATTAAGAGCAACACCATTGCCAATAATACTAGTGGTGTGGTTATAAAATACACCTGAAGGTAATGTGTGAAGAGCAAACTTACCATAGTTGTTCACGATTGTGTGACCTGCGTTAGCTCCTCCTTGGAAACGAACGATAATGTCTGCATCTGCAGCCATCATATCTGTAATCTTTCCTTTGCCTTCGTCGCCCCAGTTGGCACCTACAACAGCTTTTACCATAATTATCCTCCTAGAAAAGTTCTTTTATTTATATCAAGATTTTACAAAGGAACCCAATGCAAAATCCTAATAAACAAATTGTTTAATCAAGACTTATTAATCTCTTGGTCACAGTACAAGCAAGTGCGCCCGGACCAATGTGACAAGAAACTGAAAGAGACAATGGGTCAATCCATATATCTTTACCAGGAAACTCTTCAAGCAACTCTTCTCTAAACTTTTCAGCTGCTTCAAGATTCTGTGTGTGTGCAATTGAAATCATTACGTCGTCTATGCTCTCTATCTTGAGGACCTCATCCATATCCTTTTTCAAGGCCTCAATCATAGTAGTCTTGGCAGCCTTCATGGTACGAACCATACTGTACTTGTCAAGCTTCTCGCCGTAAATAGAAAGCACCGGCTTAATCTTGAGAAGTGAACCTATGGCTGCTACTGCAGGAGTAAGACGTCCACCCTTTTTAAGGTACTCCAAGGTGTCTACAGTAATGTAGATTCTTGAATCAAACTTGATAGCCATAAGCGCATCACAGATTTCCTGAGCTGACTTGCCCATATCTGCAAGCTTCTTGGCCTCTAATGCCGAAAGCTTCTGTGTAACTGAAATACGCTGATTATCTACTACAACAACCTTGCCATCGTAGTCCTCAGCAAGCATCTTGGCTGTTGCACAAGAAGAAGAAAGTCCTGATGACATTGGAATATAAACTATCTCATCATAATCCTTGAGAATATTATCCCAAGTGTCCATAAGATTGCCTGTAATAGGCATAGAAGTCTTGATTTCGCCGCCCTGAGTGAGCTTCTCATAAAACTCATCCTGAGTAAGGTCGATATCCTCATAATACAACTGTCCATCAATATAAAAAGGCATTGGCTCAACGAAAACTCCAAGTTCTTTGGATTGAGCCTGAGTAATGCCACTATTGCTATCTGTAAGTATTGCTACTTTGCTCATAAATTACCTCTATGTAAAATGTTTCAAAAAAATAATAAAAAACACCGCTGATTATATTACCATAACAGCAGGATAATTAAAACAGGAAAACTAAAAAATCTTTATAAAATAGACATTCTTGGTATCTTCACAAGAAAGACTTCATGTAGGCAATACATATCTTCTCAGTGAATCTTATAGTTTATAAATAATAAAGGGCAGCTCCCTTGCAAATAAATTTGTCAGGAGCTACCCTTGTATTATTTATACTTGAGAATAGTATCTTTATTTTAGTACATTCCGCCCATACCTGCGCCTGCGGCAGCTGCAGCGGCTGCATCAGCAGCTGGGTCCTTAATATCAGCAACAACTGACTCTGTTGTAAGAAGTGTTGATGCTACAGATGCTGCATTCTGAAGAGCTGTTCTTGTAACCTTAACTGGATCAAGGATACCAGCCTTAACCATGTTTACATACTCCTCGTTGTAAGCATCAAAGCCTACGCCGTCCTCAGACTCACGTACCTTATTGATAATAACTGAACCTTCAAGACCAGCATTTGCTGCGATGTAGAAAAGTGGAGCCTCAAGTGCCTTAACGATAACGTTTGCACCAGTCTTCTCATCACCTGTAAGTGTATCAGCAAGCTCTGCAACCTTCTTTTGAACATGGATGTAAGCAGAACCACCACCTGAGATAATACCCTCTTCAACAGCGGCACGAGTTGCGTTTAACGCATCCTCCATACGAAGCTTAGCTTCCTTCATCTCTGTCTCTGTAGCAGCACCTACACGGATAACAGCAACACCACCTGCAAGCTTAGCAAGTCTCTCCTGAAGCTTTTCTTTATCAAACTCTGATGTTGTCTCCTCAATCTGACCACGAATCTGCGCTACACGAGCCTCGATTGCAGCCTTGTCGCCAACACCATCAACAATAACAGTATTTTCCTTGTTAACCTTTACCGACTTAGCACGACCAAGCTGCTCTAAAGTTGTATCCTTAAGCTCAAGACCAACCTCCTCAGAAATCACCTGACCACCTGTAAGGATAGCAATATCCTGAAGCATCTCTTTACGTCTGTCACCATAACCTGGAGCCTTAACAGCTACAACGTTGAATGTACCACGAAGCTTGTTAAGAATAAGTGTTGTAAGAGCCTCACCCTCGATATCCTCAGCAATAATAAGAAGTCTTGCACCAGACTGAACAATCTGCTCAAGTACTGGAAGAAGCTCCTGAATATTAGAAATCTTCTTGTCTGTAATAAGAATATATGGATCATCAAGGTTAGCTTCCATCTTGTCCATGTCTGTGCACATATAAGCTGAAATATAACCTCTGTCAAACTGCATACCTTCTACAAGGTCAAGCTCTGTCTGCATTGTCTTAGATTCCTCGATTGTGATAACACCATCGTTAGAAACCTTTTCCATAGCATCAGCAACCATCTGACCTACTTCATCATCGCCAGCAGAAATGGCTGCAACTCTTGCAATCTGCTCTTTGCCATCAACAGCCTTAGACATAGCAACAATTGCCTCAGTAGCACAATCTACAGCCTTCTTCATACCCTTTCTAAGAACGATTGGGTTAGCGCCTGCAGCAAGGTTCTTCATACCTTCCTTAACCATTGCCTGAGCTAAAACTGTAGCTGTAGTAGTACCGTCACCTGCCACATCGTTAGTCTTTGTAGCAACTTCCTTAACGAGCTGTGCACCCATGTTTTCAAATGCATCCTCAAGCTCAACATCCTTTGCGATAGTAACACCGTCGTTTGTAATAAGTGGAGCGCCATAAGACTTTGCAAGAACAACATTTCGTCCCTTAGGTCCGATTGTAACTCTAACTGTGTTTGCTAATTTATCAACTCCTGCTTCGAGAGCCTGTCTGGCCTCTGCGCCATACTTAATTTCTTTTGCCATTATATTTACCTCTTTCCTCTATTATTCTACTACTGCAAGAATATCGTTTTGACGAACGATGATGTATTCTTCACCTTCAAGCTTTACCTCTGTACCTGCGTACTTAGAGTAAATAACCTTCTGGCCTTCCTTAACCTGCATAGTAATTTCTTTACCGTCTACAACCCCGCCAGGACCAACTGCTATAACAAGTGCCTCCTGTGGCTTTTCCTGCGCTGCTGAAGCAAGAATGATACCAGACTTTGTAGTCTCCTCTGCTTCGCACTGCTTTAAAACTACACGGTCAGTTAATGGAACCAATTTCATTTTATATTACCTCCTAAAATAGAATATCAAATTCATCGATTAGCACTCTTCAACCTAGAGTGCTAACTCCAAAAAGTATAATAGCATTCTATCAAAATACATGCAAGCAAAAAGCGCTTTGTTTTTTTGACAGAATGCTAAAATTTTTATTAATTATTTATTAAATTATTCAATTAAGAGAATGCGTGCTATTTCGTTGTTTCATTGAATTACCATTAGCTGTAATAGATGTGGAAGCCGGATACGACTTATCTCTACTAGCCATTTTTTTACCTTCGTTATTACGCTTCAATGTTTCACTATGTTCTTCAGAATATGCCGCACTATCTATTCTTTTGGGATCCAGCTGATATATACTTTCGTCTACGGCTGGATTTACGGATTCATACTCTGTTTCCAGTGCCCTCGGATATATAAAGCTCGTATCTGCTAATTTCACAGGCGTTGGCCCACTAAACTTATGTTGTCTATTAATATAACAATTGCGATAATCGCGATGTTTCGAAGAATCATTAATATTTGAAACATTTTGCACCTGTGCTGGCTTTGCTGAATTCAAAGAATTCTTATTTATATTTATAAATTTATCTCGTTCTATATCATATACTTGCAATCCACTTCCATTTCTACTTTTCCATAGAGTAATTATATTTGCTGTTATTTTTTTAGCGTTCTTAGAAAACTGCATAAAAAACTTTTTACCCAAATTATGACTAGCCCTTAATTGTTCAGAAAATTTTATTTTTTCCATAGTCTCGTTTGTTACATTATCAGAGTTATGTATGTATTCCACTAATTTTTTTATTCGCGTCTTTCGAGGGCCTATGCCTTTTTGTCCTAAATTCTCTTTGATATAATTATCAAAAGTAGATTTATCTGCATTTAATCGAGCTAAATAATCAGCCACAGAAATTTTATCGATTTTACCATTGTTTTCAAAATCAAATTTAAAATGTTCTGTATTATATTTATTGACATATTCCGTTAATTCAGTAAGTTCTGTGTTGAGCGCTGAAATCAAATCTTTATATGTATCACTAAATTTATTTCTACATTCAAGTAAAAGTTTATTTAAATCATCCTTGCTAAGAGACATTAATAATTCATCTATTTTTTCTTTAACCTTATCAATATTATTTGTTTGAGAATAACAATTTAACAAATCTTCAACATGTACTTCCATTTTCTCACCTATCCCTTTCTAATTATTTAATCAACTATCTTTTATATCTCCCCATATTCTAGCTAATGATATTTTTCATAAATCTCCCTACGTCTTAATTTTTATATACTCCTTTCTAAAATTGATAAAACAGTCTTTTGTTATGTCGTGGTTTAATATATAGCCTTCTATTTACAATTCAATAAAATTTTTTTGATTTTTCCATTTCCGCAATAAAAAAATAGACAAATCTCCCACTGGATTTTTGTCTATTTTTTAGATAAAATATTCTTAGATATCTTAGAGAGAATTGAATTCTTGATGCTCTCTCCACTGTAAGCCACAAGGCTTGTAATGGCATCTATTACAAGAGCCTGATTTTCAGGAGATAGGTTTTGAATCTCCTTGGTAAAGGTTGCAATCATACGAGGCTTGTTGGAGGTAACCTGCGAGAACTTTGTTGCACCGGAAGCCGCCATGGAGCCAAAGAAAATATCACAAAAGGCCTCCCTTGTTTCATAGTCAAATTTAAGAACCCATTTCTTTAAAATCTCATCTGTAACCAGAGAAGATTCTGCAACGGCGTCTCTACGATTAAATGTATTTTTGGTGATTTGCCATGACATTAAATCGTGCTGATTGATGCCTTTGTTGCTGCTTTCAACTATCTCCACCTGAGCCTTGGTGTACATGAGAAGTCCGATTATGGATTCCTCCGGAATAAACTTTATAATCTTGCTTACAATTGACTTGTACTCCTGAGACTGAACAATCTCTGGTATGAAGCCCGGGCCGTCAAAATTGTATATATTTAAAATATTATCCTTAATATGAGAATAGCTAAAGGCACTGGCATATACTGCAAAGTTGCCACCCTTGGAGTGACCACCAATGCGAAGCGGCCTCATGGTGCTGGAAAAATTGTCGTTTAAATAATCTACAGCCTTACGCTGTCCGCCTGTACCATTGGAAAAACTCATGTTAAAGTCTTCCTTCCAGCCCACCAGGCTGTCGTCTGTACCTCTGAAGGCCACAAAAATAGTGCCGTCGGTCAAATGAAATGTACAGGCAGCAAATTGAAGCTGGTCGATTGCGTCTATCTCATTTACAAAGCCGGATAACTTCATGCCTCCATATCTTACAGAGCCTGCCATCTTTTCCATGAGAAAAGGAGCAACCTTTGTAAGATTAGTCTTAGCCAAAAGTTCCTCCTTAGAATACTTTTCAAAAAACAGATTACAGGCATCCTCAATGGAGATTTTGTCCTTAAGGCCAGGACCAGGAACGATGTCATCAAAGGCTGTGTAAACCAGCTCGCACAAAACCAGGCTGTCCACCTCATTGAATGGATCAACCTCAAAAGGTATATCCGCTCTCCAATCCAAGTAATCCAAAATATTTGCCATATTTAATTATTCCTCATCAAATAAAGAATCATCACCAGGCTGTGGCTCCTCTACGAAGGCCTCCTCAACCTCAGAAACAGGTTCATCCTCAAAAATAGATTCATCAACTGCATTTTTATCAGGTGCTTCCTCAAGATTGCGCTTAAGTAATCTCTCGGAATCGTTCTTGTGATCCTTGAGACCTATTGCCATGAGTAAAAGTGAGAATAATGAAACAGCTCCCATGACAATCAGGTAAAGACAGCTTAAGAAATTGCCATCAAAAAACTTGTACTGCTCTAAAAGTACATAAACGCTGGCACCAATTGCTGCAAGCCCAAAGACAAGGCTTATAAACCATGTACCTCTTTGCATATGGAAAAGTGCAAAGGACTGCTGAAGCATAACGGCACCAAGTACAGCACCGATAAGACATATACCTGCATCAATAAAGCTTGAAATAATATCAGCCTTAAAGATAACAACTGAACCGATGATTACTAAAATTACCCCCATGGTAAATCCATAGTTGGAAATCCTTGTGTACTCACGATTAAAGAAATACTTAATCATGTAGTATGCACCAAAGAGAATAAACAATACTCCAACTGCTAAAACAGAATAACTGTAAACTAAAGTTGAAATAAAGTTGTTGTCAAATACATATAAACATATACCAACTGCAAGAAATGCTATAGAACCAATAATGTGAGCCACTAAGCCTGCTTTAGATTCTTTAATTTCTTCATTGTTTGCCATATCGTCCTCCTTAAAGAGTCTTTGCTCTCTGATCAATGTTCTTCTGGAAATTAATTACGTCGTGATCATAGCACTCGTTCATAAAGGCAGATTTAATCATGAAATCAGCTGAAGCCTTGTTAACTGCAATAGGAATATCATAAACCTGAGCAATTCTCACAAGCGCCTTAACATCCGGATCATGAGGCTGAGCTGTAAGTGGATCTGAAAAGAAAATGATTAAATCAATTCTACCCTCTACAACCTTTGCGCCTATCTGCTGGTCACCACCAAGTGGACCTGAGTTGTAGCCCTTAACAGTAAGACCTGTCTTGTCGGAAATCATACGAGCAGTTGTACCTGTTCCGCAAAGAACATGCTGCTGTAAAATCTCTTTATTTTCCATGCACCAGTCGATTAGTAGTGGCTTTTTGCCATCATGTGCAATAAGTGCAATGCTTTTTTGTTTCCCAATAGTAAGTGTAACTTTGTCCTCCATAATACCTCCGTCCATCATGTAAGTAGTATAACTACAAGATTAATAATGCTATGGGCAAGAATGCAAATGGATAATCTCTTACTTTTGATAAAAATAAACCCAAGTCCCAACCCAATAACTAATGCATAAATAAATTGTACTATATTATTATGAAGAATACCAAAAAAAATTGACGAAGTTATGACCGCCATCACAGGTCCATGCCAGAAATAAACCTGGGTACAGATGATTCCTCTAAGTAATATTTCCTCCAAAATCGGTACAACTATAACGCTGCAAAGAATCTGAACAAAAATGCTACCGTCTAAAAGAGTCATCCTGGCCTGCTGAAAGCCCTTTGACTGATTTACAAGGCCTGTCTTGGTAAGTAAAACATTGATAATAATTCCAAGAACAACTACAGCAATAACCTGTAAAGCAAGATTGACCACCTGTTTTACACTGCAAATCTTGTCAGGAATAAGCTTAGGCATAGCCCTATACATTAACCCAAGAGGAATAAGGCAAACTAAGCCTGAAATAATGAGGCAGACGAGCCTGCCCCATTTTTCTCCAAATTCAAGAAACAGAAAGTTGCCACCAACCTGGTAAACAATAAAGTATATGAATAATGGATATAGTATTTTATTTATGCGATTAAACTTAATTTGATTCAATATAATCTAATACCTCGCCTGGAAAATCCAAAATCACAGCTGCGCCATGGTCCACAAGGTCCTGTCTCTCACCAAAGCCCCATGTGATACCAATACAGTCAATATCCCTTTGGTTAGCTCCGTCACAATCAAATCTGGTGTCACCAATGAGAACTGTGTCCTCCTTAGTCATCCAAGGAGCCCTTTCAAAACAAAGGTCAATCACCTGAGCCTTAGTGTCAATCTTGGCATCCATGGTGGCGCCACAGATATCAGTAAAATACTGGGCAACCCCAAGATTTTCTAAAAGCTTTCTTGCTGTAGGCTCTGGCTTTGACGTACAAACCATCAGATTGTAGCCCCTTTTAACAAGGGATTTTAAAAGTCCCTCCACCCCTTCAAATACATCTGCATCCAAGCAGCCATTTTCGGTGTCGTAATAATATCTGTAGGTTGTAATCATGTTATTCATATCCTCAGGCTTAACCTTTAAATAATTAGGAAATGAATAGGTAAAAGGTGGTCCTACGCATTTACGAAGTGTAGCATAATCAGGAATGTCGTAGCCATATTTTTCAAGTGCCTTTTTAAGGCAAGAAATAATACTAGGCGCTGAATCAACAATTGTGCCATCTAAATCAAATAAAATATTTTTTATCATTTCTTAACTCCCTTAGTGTCACGAGATGCAATGTGAAGTCTGTTGAGAGAAATCTCTTTATCCTTCACCTTAACATCCTTTGCTTCACCCTCTGCAAGCACATGAATCTCTACAAGCTCATCTCCCTTGGCAAGCTTCATTCCACGAACACCAACAGCAGTTTTCTTCTTTGCTGGAATGGTATCGCCCTGAATTCTAAGGAACATATCCTTGGCAGACTGCATTACAACTGTGTCACCTTCGCCAAGAATCTTAACACAAATTAATTCATCCTTATCTGCAAGCTTAGTCGCTGCAATAAGCTTTCTTGAAACATCAAACTCGGAACCTTCTACAACCTTAATCATAGATTGCTTGGTACCAAATAATAGCTTTTTAGAAACAATATTAGCCATTGAATCTGCAAGGAGAAGATTCTCCTTGGTAAGGTCAATCTTTGAACCCTTTTCTGCAGTGTCGATAGGCTGACCCTTGTCTCTGAATTTACCAAATGGAAGGCTTAGAACCTTGATGGTGTGCATGTCGCCCTTTTCTGTAAAGAGGCAAAGCTTATCAACGTTCTTGCAAAAGATAATCTTTTTAGACTCAATCTCTGCAGCCTCTTTATTTCGCTCAAAGGTAGGCATGTCAACGACTCTTGCATAAGCAAATCTATCAATAAGAACAGCCACATCAATAACCTCGATTGGCTTCTCTTCTACAACCGCTTCCTCAACATTGTCAATAACAGTTCGACGGTCTCTTGCGTACTCCTTTTTGATTGCCTGAAGGTCCTTGATAATAACCTTTGCCATCTCGGCACGAGAGCCAAGAATCTTACTGTAGGTAGCAATCTTCCCTAGAGTCTCGTCGTAGTCTGCACGCAGAGCCTCGATTTCAAGACCGATTAATCTATGAAGACGCATATCAAGGATGGCCTGGGCCTGTCTATCTGTAAAATGAAGCTGCTCTGCATCCCTCTTAGACTGCTGTGACTTAAACTTGATACCTGCAGTGATACCATCGACAAGACAAGCCTTCGCCTGCTTGATATCCTGAGAACCACGTAATATCTCGATAATCAAATCGATAACATCACAGGCCTTGATTAAGCCTTCCTGGATTTCCTTTTTGTCGTTTTCTTTACCAAGAAGATGTGTGTACTTTCTTGTGCAAAGCTCGTACTGGAAATTAACGTGATGTCTAATGATTGGGACAATACCAAGAGTCTCAGGCTTGCCATCAGCAACAGCAAGCATATTCACACCAAAGGTATCCTCCAGACGAGTCTTCTTGTATAAAAGATTGAGAACATTTTGTGCATCTGAGCCCTTTCTAAGCTCGATGACAATTCTCATCTGCTCGCCCTTTGACTGGTTTGAAATATCAGTAATGTCGTTGGTCTTTTTAGACTCAACCAAAGAATAAATATCGTTAAGGAACTTACCAATGTTTGCTCCAATCATTGGATAAGGAATTTCCGTAATTACGATTTGCTCCTTACCGCCTTTAATCTTTTCGATTTGGGCCTTACCGCGAATCTTGATTTTACCAACACCTGTTGAGTAAATCTCAAGGAGATCATCCTTGTTGGTAACAATACCGCCAGTTGGAAAATCTGGACCAGGAATGATTTCAAGCATTTCCTTGGTGTTGATGTCTGGATTTTTCATGTAAGCAATAACACCGTCGACTACCTCACCTAAATTATGCTGAGGAATAGATGTAACCATACCTACGGCAATACCATCAGAACCATTAATGAGAAGGTTAGGAACCCGAACTGGAAGAACCTCCGGCTCCTTTTCTGTCTCATCATAGTTTGGTACAAAATCTACTACATTTTTATCTAAATCACCAAGGTAAACTTCTTGCGCCACCTTGGCAAGTCTAGCCTCTGTGTAACGCATGGCAGCGGCTCCATCACCCTCAATAGAACCAAAGTTACCATGACCATCTACAAGTGGAAGGCTCTTTTTGAAATCCTGGCTCATTACTACCAGAGCTTCGTAAATTGAGCTGTCACCATGTGGATGATATTTACCCATTGTATCACCGACGATACGGGCTGACTTTTTGTATGGTTTATTATAATCAACCTTCAATTCGTACATATCGTAAAGAGTACGACGCTGTACTGGCTTAAGACCATCTCTAACATCTGGTACTGCACGGGCAAGTATGACAGACATTGAATAATCTATGAAGGATTTTTGCATTATCTCAGAATATTCTGTTCTAATAATATCTTGTGCCATTTATATATAACCCTTTCTAAACATCTATTTCAGCCTCGCGTGCGTGCTTGTAAATAAATTCCTTACGAGGTGCAACGTCGCTACCCATTAAAAGCTCTGTAACCTCTGAGGCCATCAGGGCATCCTCGATTTCTACAAGCTTAAGCTTACGACGCTCAGGATCCAGGGTTGTCTCCCAAAGCTGCTCTGCATCCATCTCTCCAAGACCTTTGTAGCGCTGAAGTGTGAAGGATTTGCCATCCATTCTCTTGCGGTATCTTTCGAGGGCGAAATCATCGTAAAGATATTCTTCCTCGCCCTTAGAAGGAATGGCCTTGTAAAGAGGTGGCATCGCAATGTAAACATGTCCCTCGCGAATTAAATCCGGCATAAATCTATAAAAGAATGTAAGCAAAAGTGTGCTGATATGAGCACCATCCACGTCGGCATCGGCCATGATTACAATCTTGTTGTATCGAAGCTTCGAAATATCAAAGTCGTTTCCGTAACCTTCAGAAAAGCCGCAGCCAAAGGCATTGATAAGTGTCTTTATCTCGGCATTGGCAAGTACCTTGTCCATGGAAGCCTTTTCAACGTTAAGAATCTTACCACGTATAGGCATAATCGCCTGATACATACGGTTGCGGGCCTTCTTTGCTGAACCACCAGCGGAATCTCCCTCGACAATGAAAATTTCGCATTTTTCAGCATCTCTAGACTCACAGTTAGAGAGCTTACCGTTTTGGTCAAATGAAAACTTTTGCTTTGTAAGAAGATTGGTCTTTGCCTTCTCTTCGGATTTACGAATCTTGGCGCTCTTTTCTGCGCAGGAAATGATAGCCTTTAAGGTCTCAAGATTTCTATCAAAGAAAAGTGTAAACTCGTCCTGACAAATCTTTTGAGTTGCCTTGGATGCATCAGGGTTATCAAGCTTTGTTTTGGTCTGGCCCTCAAAGCGTGGGTCAGGATGCTTGATTGATACAATTGCTGTAATACCGTTTCGCACATCTGCGCCGGTAAAGTTGGCATCCTTATCCTTTAAGATACCAAGCTCTCGGGCATAACTATTGATAACAGTTGTAAGCACCGTCTTGAAGCCTGTTATGTGAGTACCGCCCTCGGAATTGTAAATGTTGTTACAGAAGCCAAGGATATTTTCCTTAAACTCGTTGCAATATTGGAAAGCAATCTCCAGCTCAATGTCCTCACTCTTGCCTGTAAAGTAGACAACATCGTGAAGTGCCTCAGCTGTCTTGTTGATTTCCTTAACAAATCCCTTGATACCATCTGGCTCATGGAAGGTCATATACTCCGGGTCTTCTCCACGCAAATCTGCGTAATTAATTGTAAGGCCAGGATTAAGATATGCAGTCTCATGTAGACGTGACTTGATATCGTCCTCTTTAAAGTATGTCTTCTCAAAAATCTCAGCATCTGGAAGGAAGTTGATTTTAGTACCGTGCTTGTTGGTCTTGGAAATCTTTGGAAGAAGTCCATCCACAAGCTTTTCAGTAGGAACACCTCTCTCGTAGCGATCGTGGTGTACAAAGCCCTCACGTGAAATATCAACAACCATATATTCACTAAGTGCGTTTACAACGGAAGAACCTACACCGTGCAAACCTCCGGAAGTCTTGTATACGCTGTCATCAAACTTACCACCAGCGTGAAGTGTAGAAAATACAAGTCGTGCAGCAGGAACTCCCTTGGCGTGCATACCAACAGGAATGCCTCGACCATTATCCTCTACTGTACAGCTGCCATCCTTTTCAAGGGTGACATATATAGTATCGCACTCGCCTGCAAGATGCTCATCAACCGAGTTGTCTACGATTTCGTATATCAAATGGTTAAGACCCTTGCGGGATGTAGAACCTATATACATTCCGGGACGTTTTCTAACTGCCTCAAGTCCCTCTAAAACAGATATACTGCTTTCGTCATAGGTAACCTTTTTTGCCATAATTAATTACTCTCTTTCTTTCAATACATTACTAATGGCGCCTGGTGTTTGCCAGACGCCAAAATTTATTATCTAGTGTTTGCCGGTAGAACCGAATCCGCCTGCTCCGCGAGCTGTATCAGAAAGCTCTGAAACCTCTGAAAACTCAACTGAAAGGAAAGGAACTACAACTAGCTGTGCAATCTTTTGAGCCGGTGTAACTACTCTTTCAACTTCACCATCGTTGTGAAGTGCAACCTTAACTTCTCCTCTATAATCTGAATCAACAACACCAACACAGTTGGCAGGTCTAAGACCTTCCTTTGCTGAAAGTCCAGATCTTGCAAAAATGCCTCCGAAATATCCAACTGGAATCTCCATGGCAAGACCTGTACCAATCATCTTAGTCTCGTGTGGTGCAATCTTAACCTCCTCTGGAATGTCTGCAAACAAATCATAGCCTGCAGCGTATTCTGAGCCCCTCTCAGGAAGCTTTGCAGAATCGTTAAGCTTGGTGATATTCATTTTGATGGTATTCATAAATATATTCTCCTAGTAATTTAATCTACGTGCAAAACTATCTGGTCCAGCTTTCTGGTCTGAGGAACATCAATAACACGCTGATTGATGCTGCCTCTCCATTTAGCCTGCAAATCTATCTTATCAATTTCAAATTCTCCGTCAACTAAAACATCGACGTATTCCATAATCTCCAGAGATTTGATTTCTTCGTAGGTGTAGCCTGTGTAAAGCCAGACGGTCTTGCCGGGAAATTTCTCCCTAACCTCCCGGGCAAGCTCCGTCACTTCATCACGATTTCCTGGAAAAAGTGGGTCCCCTCCACTAAATGTAATCCCGGAAATATAATCTCTGGAAAGCACTTCAAATAACTCTTCTTTGGCTGCCGAATCAAACTTTAGTCCGCTGTCAGGATCCCAGGTGATAGGATTTTGACAGTCTTTGCAATGATGGTCGCAGCCAGACAGCCACAAAACAACGCGAAGGCCATCACCGTTAAGCATGTCGTCTTTAGTAATATTGTGGTAATTCATTTATTCTCCGCTCCTACATAGATTTACGATCGGCGATTTCCGCCATCTTTGCCTCGTTAAGGCGAGTATCTCCTTTTACTCTTGAATAAGAAAGATATCCGTTCATTCTGTCAATCTTGGTAAGATTCTTGCTGCCACAAACAGGGCAAACATCCATCTCCAACTCCTCGTGACCGCAGTCGTCGCAATATGAAAGGGAAAGGTTGACACCCTCGTAAAAGCCCTTGTCCATGGCGCGGCGCACAAGTGTCTTGACTGCCTCACGGTTGTAGTTGATTGGATAACGAACATACTGAATCTTTCCGCCGTTGGAAAGCTCCCAGAAACGTCCTTCCTTATCCTGCTTTTCGATAGGAGTGATGTTTTCAGAAACATGACAGTGGAATGAATTTGAAACGTACTCTCTATCAGAAACATTTTCAATAATGCCGTATTTATTTCTAAACTGCTTTACCTGCAAGCCGCAAAGATTCTCAGCAGGTGTACCGTAGATAGCGTATAAATTGCCATCGGCCTCCTTGAACTCAGCAACCTTTTCGTTGATGTGCTTTAATACCTCAAGGGCAAACTCGCCGTCCTCAACCAAGGACTTTCCATTGTAAAGCTCCTGAAGCTCGTTGAAGGCTGTGATACCAAAGGAAGCTGTGGCAGCCTTAAGCAAAGGCTTAATCTTGTCGTGGAAGCCAAGGTGTCCGCCATAGAAACCACCCTCGCAGTATGCAAGTGGATTGGTGCTGGCTCTCATCTCGCCTAAGTATGCGTAAGTACGAATGTGAAGCTTACGAATCATCTCAAGATAATAATCAAGCACCTGATAGAAATCCTTTGATTCCTGACGTGACTTGGCAAGAATCATTGGCAAATGCAATGAAACTGCACCTATGTTAAATCTTCCGATGAAGATAGGCTCATCGTTTTCATCTGCAGGCTTCATGCCACCATTCTCATACCAAGGAGAAAGGAAAGCACGACATCCCATTGGCGAAATTACTTTGCCATACTTCTTGTACATGCTGGCAATATAGCCCTCACCAGTAAGTGAAAGCCAATCTGGATACATAGTCTTGCGAGAGCAATCTATACCTGCCTCGAAAACATCCTCAAGCTCCTTGCCTGGGCCATGTAAATTCTCATCATACAAGAATACAATCTTAGGGAAGAGAACTGGCTTCTTGAAACCAGGCTTGCCCTGACCGATTGAACGAACCTTAAGGCAGGCTTTAGAAGCCATCTTGGCAAATACAGTTGTGCCAAGGCCAATTGTAACGGTGATAAATGGATAATCACCTCTTGAAGAAGCAACTGTGTTAAACTTGTACTCCCAACCCTGGAAGCCCTGCTCCATCTCACGCTCAACCTCGCTCATGGAAACTTCTCTAGCCTTCTCCTCGTCAATGCCAAGTGAAAGGTACTTGCTCATATATTTATCAAATGACTTTTGAGCATACTTCTCTAAAATCTGATCAGCCTGTGGAATAGTAAATCCACCATACTGCTGGCTTGCAGCAGAAAGAACAATGTCTCCGATAACATCAAATGCCACATCAAGACTCTTTGGCTCGTTGTAGAAAATGTTCCCCATCTCAAATCCGCCCTCAAGAACAGACTTAACATCGAAAAGACAACAGTTCATAGTGTCTCGACGAGCATTCATATCGTGAATGTAAATGTAGCCATCACGAATAGCCTGAACTTCCTCTGTTGTAAGGAAGAACTTCTTGTAAAGCTCTCTGTTAAGCTCATTGAAAATCAACGAGCGCTTGGTAGAAACAAGTGCTGAATCAGTGTTTGAATTCTCCTTGTCGCCAATGTACATAATGTTTTGAGACTTTTTGTAAACGTCATCCAGCATCTGGACAAAGTCCTGCTTATAGTTACGATAATCTCTATAAGACTTTGCAACCATTGGATTAACTCGCTCCAACGCTCCCTCAACAATATTATGCATTTGTGCAATCTCAATCTTCTCAAGGCCAAGCTCCTCCACTCTCTCCTCAACAAATTGACAAATAAACTTCTCCTGCTCTGGAGTAAATTTAACTAGCACACGAGTTGCAG
>JAEEGK010010836.1_pt1 | contig 20977 bp, 15 predicted proteins | sample 8958771 | NCBI WGS metagenome assembly JAEEGK01 (sample SAMN16246547, study PRJNA631951) | gut metagenome | biome: gut microbiome; feature: rumen; material: SC-attached | host: Bos | place: Iran: Karaj | collected 2018-10
ACCCAATGCTCGCGACTGGCGGCTCTGCGATTGATGCCGTTAAGATGCTTAAAAAGCATGGTGCTAAAAGAATCACATTCATTTGCATTATTGCCGCGCCAGAAGGTGTTGAAGCATTCTGCAAGAAATATCCAGATATTCCACTTTATATCGGTGCGTTAGACCGTGAATTAAATGAAAACGCTTATATCTGCCCAGGTTTAGGCGATTGTGGTGACCGTATCTTTGGTACCACTAACGGCACAACCGAAGATAGACCAATTATCTAATTTCTAAACTTTAAAATTTATATTCCTTTCAGTTGAAAGAGGGAAGAGAAGGTCATGAAAAACAAAGAAAAAACTTTATTGTTCTCTTTGACATCTTGTGAAGAATTGACAAACAAGGTGTGCGAAGAATTGGGCATGAAGAAGAGTTGCGCAATCGTCAAAAGATTTGCAGACAACGAAATTTTTGCCCGCGCTTGCCCTGATTATGATATCAAAGGCAAAGATTGCATCGTTATCCATTCCACATGTCAACCAGTTAATGACAAATTGATGGAATTATTAATCTTCATTGATTCACTTAAAAGAGCGGAAGCTAGAAGCATTACCGCGATCATTCCATATTTTGGATATGTGAGACAAGATAGAACTATTGACTTCGGTGATCCAATTAGTGCTAAATTAGTCGCTAACTGCTTAAGAGCCGCTGGTTGTAATAGAGTTATCTCTGTTGATTACCATAGTGGATCTATGGAACCATTCTTTGAAGGGATGGAATGTAAAGAATTATATTCATCCTCCGTATTCGCTAAATATTATCGCGAACGCTTAAAGAAATTTAGAATCTCTTTAGACGACATTGTTATCGTTTCTCCAGACAAGGGTGGTCTTGAAAGAGCTAAACACTTATCAAAAGCGTTAGGTGATATCCCAATCGCGGTCTTAAATAAATACCGTCCTGAACCAAATAAAGCGGTTATTACCAATATTAAAGGTGAACCAGTTGCCGGAAAATATTGCTTAATGATCGATGATATTATCGATACAGGTGGCACAATTATCGCAGCGAGTAAGGAATTATTAAAGAATGATGCAAAAGGTATCTTAATCTGTGCCTGTCATGGTATCTTCTCTAAAAACGCCCTCGCTAAACTATATAGGTGTGGCATTTTAGATATCGCGATTAGTGATTCTATTCCACAAGAAGAAGATGTTGTCTCAATCGTCAGCTTAGCACCAGTTATTGCTCGCTGGATTGATGAAAACTACTAAAATATAATAGTTTAATAAAGCGGTTCTTAATGAATCGCTTTTTTTATATCTATTAATCCTTATAATATATTATTATAGGAGACACTATGAAAAAGCATATTTTTATACTGATAACATCGATTATTTCTTCATTAGTCATCAGTTGCAGCAGTGGTGAGGATAACAATGATAACAATGTTTATTCACCCGCAAACGGAGCCTTTTCATATGTCAACGAATCAATTGAAAATAAAAACAAAATAATAGGCGCTTTAGAAAAGTGGGCCATTGATAATAAATTAACTGGTATTACTTTATATGGCGATGGCAATTACCAAATGTATCATAGCCGTATTAAAAAAGGCGTAGATAAGTATTTACCAGGATTTGGCTGTGCTGTTATAAGTGATGGTGCTATTACTGCTGATTTAAAAGCAGAAAAGAACCCAAGCTGGAAACGATACTATCACATCTATTTATCTAAAGATCCAGAAACACTTAATAATTTTGATTATAGGTATGACCTTAGTTCTTTAAATCAACTCGTAAATGGAGAATATTTTACCAAGGTTATAAATAAAGATAAAACCGGTTATGAATGGGTCGGCCATTTATCAAAAATTAATAGACCAATCCCGTTAAATCTCGATAAATTATCTGGCCAAGCTAGCAAATATCGCCTATCAGTGAAAGTGGGAAAAGATTTTAAATACGCCACATTATCTAACCAAAGTAAATTCAGCCAATTTAATGGTCGTAATATCAATTTAGAAGATTATGTCACTTCTTATAAATTACTTTTTACCCAAGCATTTAATTTTGCTAGAAATAGAGAGCATTTAAGTGGAGTTGGTTCCATTAAAGGGGTTGATGAGTATTTAGAAGCATCTATAAATGGTATCAATGAAGAAGCATGGAAAAACGTTGGTATTAAAAGTACCACTAGTGGTGGTGAATCATCTTTGGAATTTGAATTTAATCACCCATGCACCCCTTTTTATGCAATGTATTATTTAAATAGTTATCAGGCTCAACCAGTTCCAGAAGATTTTATTAAAGCTCTTGGTGATGGCGATTTGATTAAGGGCGCTAGTTTATGGGGTAAATTTTCTAGCGACAATTCTTTGACTCCAATTGATACTTATTTATCAACTGGTCCATATGTCATTGAAAAATGGGATAAAAACGAACAAATCGTTCTTAAAAAGAATAGTTTTTATAAATTAGATAAGCGTTACGCCATGGAAGGCGTGCACTTTGCCATCATTCCTGAAGCAAACGAAAGTCTAGAATATGTCTTTGATCAATATTTATCAGGAAAGCTTGATGCGGCTATTGTTCCTGCTAGCAAATATAAAGAATATCGAAAAGACAAAAGAGTGGTAATGAATCCTGGTTCTTCTCCATATCGCTTGAATATGAATACATGTAGCAGTCAAAGATGGGAAGAACTATTTGGTGAAAACGGATCTATTCATCAAACACCAAAATCTGAATATTGGTCTATCAAGCCTGCGATGAGTAATAAAAACTTCTTATCTGGGTTAAGCTATGCCATTGATAGAGAAGCTATTGCTGATGCAATGAATAAGACACCGGTTGGTGATTTCTGTGGCTATAGTTGGATGACCGATGCAGAAAGTGGAGTCTCTTATAATTTCACTGAAGAGCATAAAAAAGCCAGCGAGTCAGTATTAAAAGATACTAAATATGGTTATTCATTATTGAAAGCCAAAAATGCATTTTCAAAGGCTAGTAAAGAACTTGTTGAACAAGGCCTATATAAAAAAGGTGATACTATTGAGATCGAAATTGCATGGCAAACAAGCGATCAAATAGAAAATTTACATAATCTCATTAAAGAACAATGTGAAAAAGCTTTTAATTATTCCAATAGCCTACTAAAACTAAAAATAAATAGTTGGATTGGTGATGTGTGGAGTGATGTCTTTTACAAGAAGATGATGGTTGGTCAATTTGATTTAGGCTTTGGCAGCATCAGTGGTGGTGCTTATAGCATATATGTTAATTATGAAAACCTTGTTAGTGATAATAGATATAATTTTACTCTTAATTGGGGCGCTGATACTTCTATCGTCGATAAAAGTATCGTCTATGATAATAAATGTTGGTCATATAATTCCTTGTTAACCGCTTTAATCGATGGTGTATATGTTGAAGATGGTAAAGAAATGAGTTTGTTTGATGTTTTAGAATCACAAGTCTTGTATCAAGATGATGGATCTTTGTTAATCAATATCTCCACTAAAGAAATAGAATTAGATAAGAATACGTGGGCACGTCCTGATTATTTGGCAATTTTTGCATGCACGGATAGTGAATATTCGGATTACGATGAAATTAAAATCCCTATCTATAATGAAAATGGTGAACTCGCTAAGAATGTGAGTTATAACAAACAAAATAGTTGCTACTCAATTAGCATCGACAAAAGCACTATAAATGAGTGGAAGAATAGGTATCCATCAAATCAGATATATACTCAAGGCATTGATTTAATCTATACAACTTCTTTACTCGGAAATATCAAAAATTACAACTATTGGACTATTTGGAAAGGCTTATTCGAAAAATAGAAATAGAAAATGCGTTCTTAAGACGATTAAACAATCTTGTAATTGTTGTTTTTCTTTTCTTTGTCAACCAAAATTGACACGTATTTTTATTAACAAATACATGCGCATAATGTATAATTTCATAGTGTGTTTTTTCTATTTTGAAAAGGCTTAAAGGAGATACCTATGAAATACGATGTCGTGATTGTTGGCGCGGGTCCAAGTGGATACTTTTGTGCTTACGAATTAGTCAAAAAGAATCCTGAACTCAAAGTAATGCTTATCGACAAGGGTCTCTCTATCGAAAAAAGACATTGTCCTGTTTTAGAACATAAATTAACTAGATGCCCAAAGAATGCAAAAGGCTATCAAGAATGCTATCCTGCTTGCTCTATTACCAACGGTTTTGGTGGTGCAGGTGCTTATTCTGATGGTAAGTTTAATATCACTTCTGAATTTGGTGGCTGGTTACAAGATTACATCGATCAAGATGATTTAATGAAACTCATTCACTATGTCGATGAAATTAATTTAAAATATGGCGCGACTCCAGTTATTACCGACCCATTCACTCCAGAAGTGAGAGATATCGAAAGAAGAGCGATGTCTGTTGGTTTAAAACTTTTACATAGTAAAGTTAGACATTTAGGCACCGAAGAAAACTTAAAAATCTTAACAAGAATATATTTTGATTTAAAAGACAAGATTGATTGCTCATTCTCTACAGCGGTTAAAGACATTGTTGTTAAAGACAATGAAATTAAAGGTGTTATTACCGATAAAGATGAAGTTATCGAAGCGGATTATGTTTTACTCGCTGTTGGTAGAGAAGGTAGCCAATGGTTAACAAACTTATTTGAAAAATTAGGCGTTGAAATGACACAAAACCAAGTCGATATTGGTGTGCGTGTGGAATGCCCTAATTTAGTCATGGAAGAAATTAATAAAAACTTATACGAAGGTAAGTTCTTATATAAAGCAAGTACCGGTAGTACAGTACGAACATTCTGCTCTAACCCAGGTGGACATGTTGTTATGGAAAACTATCAAGGCGTTGTTAATGTTAATGGTCACTCTTATAACGATCCAAAACTTTCTAGTGAAAACACTAACTTTGCTTTACTTGTGACTCATCACTTTGAAGAACCATTTAAAAAACCAAACGAATACGCTTTAAAGGTGTCTTCTTTAGCTAACCAATTAGCGTGTGGTTCTGTTCTCGTTCAAAGATATGGTGATATAAAACAAGGTAGACGTAGCACAGTTAAACGTATTAATGAAGGATTCGTTAGACCAACATTAAAAGAAGCCGTCCCAGGCGATTTAGCCTTATGTTTACCTCAAAAAACCATGCAAGCGATTATCGAAATGATTCAAGTCTTAGACCATATCACTCCAGGTATCGCTACTGAGCATACTTTACTGTATGGTGTTGAAGCTAAATATTATAGCGCACACCCAGAAATCGATAAGAAACTTGAAGTTAAAGATATTAAGAATCTCTATGTCGGCGGCGATGGTGCGGGATTAACCCGTGGCTTAGCCCAAGCTGGAGCATGTGGCGTTTACGTAGCTAGAAATATCCTTGCTAAAGTCAAAAAGGATAAGAAATAAAGGAGAACTAAATTATGAGATGTGTTGGTGTGACATCAAGAGGAATTAGGCTTCCAGTCCTCAAAACCGGGGACGATATCGCAAGTATCGTGACCGATTCCGTTTTAAAAGCCGCAGAAAATGAAGGATTTAAATTCCATGATCGCGATGTAGTCGCTATCACCGAAAGTATCGTCGCAAGATGCCAAGGTAACTATGCCTCGGTAGATAATATTGCTGACGACGTGAGAAAGAAAACCGGTGGCGATGAAGTAGCGGTCATTTTTCCTATTTTAAGTAGAAATAGATTTGCCATTTTATTAAAAGGTATCGCAAAAGGCGTGAAGAAAGTCTACTTAATGCTTTCTTATCCAAGCGATGAAGTTGGTAATGCTTTAATTACATTTGATCAAGTTTATGAAGCTGGCATCAATCCATATAGTGATGTTTTAAGCTTAGAAAAATATAGAGAATTATTCGGTTATAGAAAACATGAATTCACCGGTGTTGATTATGTTGACTACTATGTGAATTTAATTAAAGAACAAGGTACAGACGTTGAAGTTATCTTCGCTAATAGAGCGGACGCCATTTTAGCGTACACAAAGAAAGTCTTAACATGTGATATTCATACTCGTTTTGCTAGTAAACGTTTATTAAAAGATAAGGGCGCTGAATTAGTATTAACTCTTGATGATATTATGAACGCTCCTGTTAACGGTTCTGGTTATAACGAAAAATATGGTTTATTAGGTTCAAATAAAGCCACAGAAGACACTGTTAAATTATTCCCAAGAGATGGTCAACCACTCGTGGAAGAAGTACAAGCTAGATTACTTAAAGCCACTGGCAAACACTTTGAAGTCATGGTGTACGGGGATGGTGCATTTAAAGATCCTCAAGGCAAGATTTGGGAATTAGCAGACCCAGTTGTTTCTCCATTCCATACCGCTGGATTAATCGGTACACCAAACGAACTCAAATTAAAATATCTCGCTGATAATGCTTATAAAGGTTTAAAAGGCAAAGAATTAGCGGACGCTATTAAAGAAGATATAAAAGCCAAGGAAAAAGATCTTGTGGGTAATATGGTTAGTGAAGGCACCACCCCAAGACAAATTACCGATTTATTAGGTTCACTTTGTGACTTAACAAGTGGCTCTGGTGATAAAGGTACGCCTGTGGTTTTAATCCAAGGATACTTTGATAACTATGCCGACGAATAAAAAGAAACTAGCCTTCGATAATAAAAAATATTTAAAAGTCCAAAGAGACGCCATTTTAAAACGCATTAAATCCTTTGGTGGCAAGCTCTATCTTGAATTTGGTGGTAAGCTTTTCGATGACTTCCACGCTAGTAGAGTCTTACCTGGTTTTGAACCGGATTCAAAACTTCAAATGTTATTAACATTAAAAGATGATGCTGAAATCGTCATGGCCGTTAACGCTGACGATATCAGATATAACAAAGTTCGTAATGACTTAGGCATCACTTATGAATCAGAAGTTGAAAGATTAATCGATGCTTATCAAGCAGCGGGTTTATATGTTTCTAGTGTCGTTTTTTGCTTCTATGAAGATAACCCAACAGTCAAACAATTCATGCAAAAACTCCGCAAAAACGGCATAAAAGTGTATAAGCACTATCGAATTGTGGGCTATCCACAAAACTTAGTGAGCGTCTTTGGTAGTGATGGTTTCCAAAGAAATGATTACGTTGAAACAACTAGACCATTAATCGTTGTTACAGCTCCGGGTCCTGGTAGTGGTAAGATGGCAACTTGTTTATCTCAACTCTATCACGATATGGGTAGAGGAATTAAATCTGGTTACGCTAAATATGAAACATTCCCAGTTTGGAATCTCCCATTATCTCATCCAGTCAATTTAGCTTATGAAGCGGCAACTGTTGATTTAGCGGACGTCAATATGATTGACCCATATCATCTCGCGGCGTATGGCAAAACTGCTACTAACTACAATAGAGATATTGAAACTTTCCCATTATTAAAAACCATATTTGAAAAGATTTATGGTGCATCTCCATATCAATCTCCAACTGATATGGGTGTTAATATGGTAGGTTTCGCTATAGTGAACGATAAAGCCGCTTGTGAGGCTTCTAAACAAGAAATCATTAGAAGATATTATCAAGCCAAGAAAAACGTCTTCTTGGGCAAGTTTAATGATGAAACAATTGTTAAAGAAGAAGCTCTTATGGGCGCAGTTGGCGTGACAGTTGATGACCGACCAGTCGTTAAAGCTTGTTTAGAAAAAGCTAAGAAGTGTAAAGAAAGAGTAGTGGCTATTCAATTACCTAACGGCAAAATCATTACTGGTAAACGTTCTATTCTTTTAGGCGCTCCGGCGGCAATGTTACTTAATACACTTAAGACATTAGGTAAAATTGATGATTCCATTCACTTAATTTCACCACACGTGGTTGCTCCTATTAGTGATCTTAAAACCGGACCATTAAAGAAAGAAAATCCACGTATCCGTAGTGAAGAAATCTTAATCGCCTTAGCCATTCAAGCAAGTAGCAACCCTCTTGCCGAATTAGCGTTAAAACAATTAGCTAAACTCAAAGGTTCTGAAGCGCACTGTTCTTGTATCCTCTCTGATGCTGATTTAAGAACATTAACCGCTCTAGGAATTAATGTTACTGAAGAACCTGTCGGGTACGCTCATAGATTATATTTCCAAAAGTAATTTAATTTATTAAATTAAAGGAGTGCTATTCGGCACTCTTTTCATTTTCTGTTTTTTCGTCTTCTTTAGTTATTTTTGGATCAAAGTACCTATATAAGAAGAATATAGCGATTCCTCCAATAACCATAACTATTGACCAGAACTGCGATGGACTTAGTCCTGGGATAAAATCACCACGATAATCCGCTCTAAAGTATTCGATGACAAATCTCCAAATACCATAACTAATTAAATAGAGTGTCATATTATATTTAAAATCTAATCTAAATAAGAGAATAATCATTAAAGCGCTTAAAGCAAATAAGAATATTGCCTCATATAAAGGAATAGGTACCGTTTTAGCGCCCACTTCCGCATTCCATATGCCATACCATTCATCAGTCACTTTTCCATGGCAGCACCCGGCGAATAAACAACCGATTCTTCCAAAACCATGGGCAATGGTAATGGAGATAGGGGCAATTCTAAGTAAATACCAGATACCTTTATTCATATCCGCTTTAAAGAAGGACTTTTCTTTTAAACGCGGATTGATGACATAAACATATAAGAAATAAATACCAACGAAAGATATAACCCCACCGATAAGACCACCGATAAATGTCATACCTTCAAAGGTAAAACCTTTACCGGCGGCTAAATTATAAATAGCTTGGAATAAAGAGGCAGATAGTAAACCAATAATAATAGCGAATATACCAATCATGATGATGGTATCTCTCGCGGTGCTACTATATCCTGTCTTTTTCATTGCTAAAATAGTGAACACTAAACAAACAATAATGCCCACTAAAAAGCAAATTAGATATAAATCTATTGATAAACCAAAGATGTTAAATAACTCATTCGGGTACATAATTTCTTTCCAATTTTAGCAAAGAGAACATGATATGACCAGCGCAAAGCACTCCACCGACAATTGTTAATATCCAGAATACTAGATCCCAAGGATTACCTGAACCAATTTGGATGATTAATAAACCACCGAAATCAAATAGGGCATGTATTAATACGCATAACCAAACATTTCCACCTTTTAAAACAGTGACCGCTAACATACCACCAATTAAGAATGTATATAAGCATTGAAGCATGACGCTACCAATACTAGCGCCGCTAAATAAATTAGTTAAATGGAACAAGGAGAAAATTAGTGAGCTAATTAATGCTGTTAGTAGTGGTTTATGTTTCTTTCCATTTAATAAATCGCCAATTACCATGATGGCAACACCTCTAAAGATTAATTCTTCTAATAAGGCTATTCCGAATACATAAAGAATATATAAACCCATTAAATCCATTCTTTCAATTGAAGCAGTGCCACTTATGAGTGCGCTATATGGAAAATTAATAAAGGCTACCATAAAGCATGGAAGTGACCATAATAGTGTTTTTAAAAATGAACCATCAAACAATAGATATTTCTTTCCACCGAATTTAAATAAAAGCCAAACGAAAAGAAAACTCATTCCAAATCTAGATAAAAAGCCACATATCAACTTATTTGCGGTCTCGTCTTGAAAGATGGTGATTGGCATAGCTTCAAAAAAGATAAAACATATTGTACCTAGAATGAATAATAATGCCGCGATGACAATGTTCCATTTTCTCATACAATTATTATCTTATATATTTTTAGAAAATGTTATTTGAATTTTATATCGCTTAGCACGGGTTAGTTACATTTGCATTTCTATAACTACTATCATTTTGATAGATACTTTTAGATAATTAGTATATTTTCTTGCGCGAATTAGTTTATAATGAATTTAATAAAGAACGTTTTAAGAGCTTATGCAATCATTTTTTTGGTGCCGCTCTTTTTGCGCTGATATAAGAAAGGAATCTTTATGAAAGGAAAAAAACACATTCTTCCTGTTGCTGCTCTTGCATTAGTTTTAAGCATGGGCATGGTTGCTTGTGGTGGTGGTCAAGGTGGAGACGAAAGTAAACCCGCCGGTGGCGACACAACTCAACCAGTACAAGAAAAAATTTCAATTACTGCTGCTGAAGGTAAAACAAAACTTATCTTTGGCGAAAAAGTCCAATTAACAGCGTCAGTTGATGGGGTTGCCTGGTCTAGCACAAAACCAGAAGTTGCGACTGTTGACGCAAATGGCTTAGTTACATCTGTTGGTAAAGGCTCTACATCAATTAAAGCCTCTAAAGAAGGCTATAAAGATGGTTCTATCAGCATTAGTGTTGATTTTGAAACAATCAAGGTCACAGCCGCTGGCGAAACTGATTTATTAGTCGGAGAATCAGTCCAATTAAGCGCAGATAAAGAAGGCGTCACATGGACAAGTAGCGATAATTCAGTTGCGACAGTTGATAACACTGGCAAAGTTACCGCTGTTAAGCTTGGTAGTGCTACTATTAAGGCTGAAAAAGAAAATATGAACCCAGGTTCTGCAACCATTAACGTAGTCAGACCTGATCCAACAGCCGTTTTACATTTTGAACAAGCCGCTCACTTCTCTGCTGATGGCAGATGGTATAACAATAACCGCGGTCCAGATACAACTCCTGTTTATGAAAAATCCAGTGCCTCTGATGGAACATGCATTGGTTACTTTGGTGATGGGGATAAAGAAACATTAACATTCACTTCAGATAAAGCAGTTAAGGCCGAACTCGTCATCACTATGGGTCACAACAATTCGTTTGAAAGTTTAGCTACTATTTTTGAAGCTAAATTCAATACAGCCGCCATTGATTTAGAAAATGTTGCCTACACATCTGACTCTGATGGTCAAGGTGGTTATACATTCCAAGGTGTTTCATTTGGTGAATTTGATTTAATCGCTGGTGAAAACGTTCTTGAAATTGGTATGAAAGGTAATGCCCCATATTTAGATGATTTACAAATCTATGCTGCTGAAGCCGCAACAATCGCTGTTGTTCCTGCTCCAGAAATGCAAGAAATTGTTGTTGCCGAAAAATCATTAGTGGTTGAAGAAGGCAGCACTGTACAAATCGTTTGCACTACTGAAGGCGTTTCGTATGCTTCTTCAAGCGAAGCTAACGCCACTGTTGACGAAAACGGCTTAGTAACTGGTGTTGCTAAGGGTACAGCCACAATTGCCGTTACAAAACCTGGTTTCATTACAGCTTTAGTCTCTATTTCTGTTACTGAAAAAGTTGTTGAAGGCGAAATTAGACTTGAAGCCGAATCTGGTAAAGTCGGCGAAGCAGACATTGGTACAGATACTGCTATTGTCATTAGATCAACAAGCACAGGTGAAACATGTACAGCTCAATGGGGCGAAGGTGCAATCTTAACCCTCAGTAAAGCTGGTGTAACTGCTGGTAAATACACTTTATCGTTTGTTGGTAGAGCCGGTGGTCAATATGGTACAGCCAATATTACCGACCTCTCCGCTGTTATCGAAATTAAAGTGAATAATGCTCCAGTTACAGTTCCTGCAATCGAAGTTTCTGGTCGTACATTCACAAATTATGTTATTGGTGAAGTTGAAATCGCTGTTGGTGATTTAGTAGTAGAAATTAAAGGTTTATCTGCTGACACTGCACCAAACATTGACTTTGTTAAATTGCTTCCAGCTGCATAATCATTCGATAAAATCTATTCAAATTGCTCGGAAAGAAATTTCCGGGCTTTTTTATTTTAATAAAAATTATCTAAATGTTATAAAAATGGCTATAATATAACTAGATAAAGGACTTAATAAAATTAACCAGAGCTTTTTGCTTGCGGTTGTTTTATTGCCCTTATCGATATGATTTTTCAAAAGAAAGGATCTTTAATATGAAAAAATCAAAAATTCTCTTACCCCTTGCTTTATTAGGGCTAGTTTTTGGTGTCGCCGCTTGTAATGGTGGTGAGAAAAAAGAAGGTGGAGAAGATACTCCTTCTAGCCAAGTAACCCCAGGTAAAGAAGAAAAAATTACTATCACCGCTAAAGACGATAAGAAGACACTTATCTTAGGCGAAACAGTCCAATTAACAGCATCCGTTGATGGTGTTACTTGGGAATCTAAAAAACCAGAAGTCGCAACTGTTGACGCAAATGGCTTAGTCACATCTGTTGCTGTTGGTAGCACAACAATTACAGCTTCTAAAGATGGCTATAAAGCTGGCAGCATTACTATTAAAGTTGATTTAAAAGATATTGTTATTACCGCTGAAGGTGAAACAACTTTATTAGCTGGTCAAACAGTGCAATTAAAAGCCGACCAAGAAGGCGTTAAATGGGAATCTAGTGATCCAACAGTCGCTAGTGTTAGTGATGCTGGTTTAGTTACCGCAATTAAATTTGGTTCAGTCACAATTACAGCCTCAAAAGAAGGCTTTGATAGTGCGAAAATTAGCATCAATGTTGTCAGACCAGAAGTTAACGCTAAATTTGATTTAACAACTGATGCTGATCACTTCTCAGCTGATGGTTGGTGGGAACTCGGTGGTGGTGGCATGTTTGCCATGCAACAAATCGTTGGTTGGAACCCAATTGCCCAAAATATGAGCTGGGGACAACAAGAAGAAAACCCAGAAACATTCATCGGTGGCTTTGGTGAAGGCGATAAAGAAACCGTTAAATTTACTTCTGATAAAGCCAATAAAGCTGAACTCGTTTTAGATATTGGTAATAGCTCTGCTGTGACATTATCCGAAGTTATGAGTATCAAATTAAACGACACCGCTATGGATTTATCTGCGTTCGTTTTAGAAGAACACGCTGGTCAATTTGGTGCTTCTCTTGAATTTGGTGAATTATCTCTTGGCGAATATAACTTAATCGTTGGTGAAAATACTTTAGAATTCTCCTTCTTAGCTTCAACAAATATCTTCTTAAATGAAGTTCATGTCTATGCTGGCGACGCTAAAGTCGAATTAGTACCTCCTGTTGTTAAAGAACAAATTGAAGTTAAAGAAGCTAAATTAGAAGTCATTGAAGGTGAAACAGTTCAAATTGAATCTGAAATCACTGGTTTATCTTATGCTTCTGTTGACGCAGAAACCGCAACAGTTGATGAAAACGGTCTTGTTACAGGTGTTAAAACCGGTATTGTTAACATCACAGTCTCAAAAGAAGGCATGTATTCCGTTAGAGTAGAAATCACTGTTAAACCTGCACCAGTAGCTGGTCAAATCTTATTAGAAGTTGAAAACGCTGAAGAATTATTAACCGAAGAAGGTGTTGAAGGCGCTCATATTTCTAAAGATGGTCAAGGTGGTTTTGGTGGCAACGCTGTTCATAGTGGTGGTGCTTATGTCTCCTTCTATCAAGCAAGTGAAGTCACATTAACTATGAAATTCACAGCTGAAGCCGCTAGCACAATGGTGTTATCAGTTGTTGGCAGTGCTCCAATGAGTTGGGGTGGTGAAGCTGCTCCATATGTCTTTAAAGATTCTATGGTTATCACATTCAATGAAGAAGCCTTTACACCTAGTGAAGAAGCTAACTTCCCAGCACCAGAAGGTTGGTCTTCCACAATGAGTGAAGTAGTCTTAGGCGATGTCACTGTTAAAGCTGGTGAAAACGTTCTCGTTATCAAATTAGCGGATACATTCCCAAGCTTAGACGTCTTCAAATTATCCGTTAAGGCATAATTAAAGATTAAATAAAAAAGGGTTCGGTTCATTTTCCGAGCCCTTTTCTTTTTGATTAATTGATTAGTTAATCTCTGGTAGTGGTTGACCTTTTTCAGCTTTATAAACAGATTTACCTGCATTATCAAAGATTTCTAAGTATTCACCATACATATTTGTGTTTATATAGCTACAAATAACTTGTGTACCTGCTTGATCAGCGTAATATGTAGTTTTTCTCTTATTGCCCTCAATAGTTTCGATATTGCTGTGGTCATAAGTAAAGCCTTGATCTGAAACAATAATATTATTTAAGGTATCTTTACCACTAGCAAAGGAATAGGAAACTAACATTCTTATGCCTTCAGAAACAGTGACAACAATGCTTCCTTCACCGCAATATTTACAAATACCATATTTATCTGGTGTATGTGGGATATTGATGTATTTATCGTAGGTACTTGTTACCTCGTCACCTTTAATGGAGTAGACATAATTTGCTCTTGATGGTAAATCTTTGAGATGATCATCATATAAGCCACCGCTGAATTCATATAATACTTCCTCTTTACATGTTGGGCAGTTTACTTCAACATATCGACTAGAATTATTAGCGTTCACATCATATTTCAATTTGAGATATGCGCTTTGTTCTTTAGTTAAATAGTGATATGTTGCGTTTTTATGATCCGCAATCTTTTTGTAGTTATTAGCGTCACCTTTGTTATGACATTTCTTGCATTCATAAAGTAATTGGTAGTGACAATCATCAACCGAGACTTTAGTGGCTTTACTCATATCGTATTCGTGGTCAGTATAGTAATAAGAATTAGTTTTAACATTACATACTGTACATTTTGATTCAACATAAGTAACACAGTTACCAAGATCTTCACGGGCTTCTGGACCAGCGGAGTGGTTAATATCGATATAATATGCTTCTAATGAGGCTGCCACATTTTTGCTATTTTTAATAGCGTAATAGGTATCTTTTGAGAAAGTACCATCTCCAATAGCTGGATAATCACTAACTTTAATATCTTTAAACACTTCAAATGTGTATTTTGTGGCACTATAGCAAGAATATTGTAATGTTTCTGGTGCGTTTAAATTCGCGAAAAGGTTATCCCTTGGTTCATATTGCTTTCTAGTGAGTAAAAGTTGTTCATCTGGCCAATAGACAGCGTAGAAATCAGTAGTGTTTATTAATGTATCACGACTGCTCTTATAGTAGAACTCGCGTGAAGAGACATAATATTTACCATTATCTGTGGTTTTTTCCGCGTTAATGAAATATTCTGGTTTACCGTTTATTTCAACCGATGTTTTTTGTTTTTCTGCGTTTTCAGTGTTAATTATTTTATTACAGAGTGTGCAGTAGTTATGATTAGCGTTACTTAATAATGCGTGATCTTCTTTTGGTTCTAGATACTTATTACAGCTACTACAATATAATCTGTGTTGGCTACCTAATTCTTCATAACTTCTTGAACTACGATGGTCACATTTTTCTGGGACTTTGCCACTAGGAATTTCTACAGTAGTGGAGTTATAGTCACTTAAAGTATATTCGATTTTGATTCCTTCTTGTTTAGCGCTTAATCTCTTTGGATAGTTATTTTCAATAAATAACGAAAGGTTTTCTAAACCATCTTCCGCTAATTCAGGAATGGCGGAAGAAGCAACGTTAATAGTGCTTGTTTTTCTATCTAAAACGCCGGAATTAACAACAAGAGTAAGAATTTCTTTTATTTCACTAAGAAAATCTCCTTCACTATTTTGATCGAGCACATATTTGCATTGATCATTTTTTACGTCGTATTTAATTCTTTGTTTTTCCGCTTCATAATACCATTCGTATTGTTCAGAACCACCTTTATATTCTGAAACAATCGCGCGGTCATTTTCTAAATCGACATATTTAATTTCGGAACCTAATCTTTGAATTAATGCGTCTCTAGAAATGCCGAGTTCTTTAGCAAGCCCACTTAAATTGGCATAGCCTCTTAAAGAGCTACCGGTAGATTTGATTGAATAGTTACCTTTTTCATCGATTTTAGCAATGCCGATACTTTCTCCAAGTTCAAATGTATCGATATCTGGTAAACCTTCACCAAGGCTTTCTTTATCGGTATCTTCCATCCCCATATATTGCTTCATTGTGGCGTTTTTTAAGTTTTCAATGTTGGTTTTAGCTTTTGCTAAATCAACGGGAGTAATAACATCTGGTTCACTTGACTCAGAAATAGCGTCACTGTCGCTTGGCTTTGGGGTTGGTTTTTTACAGCCAACAAGACCCATCGTGGCAATCATTGACATAACAAGTAATACGTTTAATTTCTTCATAGTATTTCCTCCTTTGCGTTATATATTATAGTCTTTTATAGCAAAAAAGCACCTTTACTAGGCGCTTTATAGTACAAAATTTAGAAATAGTTAATTCTTTTTAAATAAATCATCACCAGTTGGATTAACGATGGAATAACCAACATTAACTAAGTGGTCAGCGATTCTTTCAAGTTCACTAACAAGAGTGGTGTAGAATGGAGAATTTTCCATTTTGCACATATTCTTTTGAATTCTTTCGTAGTGGGCATTGCTTAATTTATTCTTAAGATCATCGGTCTTATCTTCTAAGTCGTGTAATTTCTTTAAGTTAACACGTGTTTGATTATCAAAGATGGCATATGCTAAATCAAACATCTTATCGACAACACTAAACATTTCTTGGAATTCTTTTTTCGCGGTGTCAGAGAACGATAAATCGTTATCAACCATCTTAATAGATTCTTCATAGAAGTTATAAGCATGGTCACCAATACGTTCAATATCGTTAACAACATGGAAATAGCTACCGGCTGTCACTTCATCAGTGCTTGATAACTTATTAGTTAATTCAATTAAGAAAGTAGTGATTTGATTATTGATATAGTCAATCTTATCTTCTGTTTCGATTAATTCTTTATCTTTAGAAGCATCTTGATAAAGGATTCTATTAAAACCTAATTTTAAGTTTTCGTGCGCTAAAGTCATCATATTGATGATTTCTTTTTTGACTTGCATTAACGCAACAGTTGGAGTGTTAAGTAAGCGCTTATCAATATATTTAAGAGCTTTCTTCTTTTCTTCTTCATCTTTATCTCTAATAACTTTTTCCATTAATTTCTCTAATGGTGCTACTAGTGGAAGAGCGGCAATCATAAAGATGATGTTATAAATAACATGGAATACCGCAATTGCTAAAGCGTTATTATCGGCGAAAACAGCGTGGAACCCAGCGTTAATGTATGAAGATAACGGCCAATAAATAATTAAGGCCACTAAAGCGGCTAATATTCTAATGACTAAGACGATTATGCCAGTGCGTTTAACATTGACGTTACCACCGATTGTGGCAATCAAAAGAGTGATGACGGTACCGATTGTGGCGCCTAAAACGATATACACGGCTTGTTCAAATCCTAATGTTCCAGAAGCAACCATCGCTACTGTAATACCAATCGAAGCGGAACTGGATTGAAGTAAAGCAGTAACGATCGCACCGATAACTAAGAGTAGTAATGGGAATTTAACAATTTCAAAGAAGTTAGTGATAGCTTCCACTAAGTCAGCGTTGCTCTTGATTGCATCGCTCATAGTATTTAAACCAAAGAAGAGCAAGCCTAAACCCGCTAAGATTTCACCAATGTTTTTAATTTGTTCCTTTTTGAAGAACATCAAGATGACACCGATAACGGCTAAGATAACAAAATATTTAGAAATAGAAATAGAAGATAAGGAAGCGATTAAACCGGTAACAGTTGTACCAACATAAGCACCTAAGATAATATTAACACCTTGGAAGACAGTCATCGCCCCAGCGGAAATAAAACCGATAGCCATGACGCCAGTAGCCGCACTGCTTTGCACTAATGCTGTCACAGCGGTACCCATACCAAAACAAGCAAATCTATTTCTTCTGATTTTCTTTAATAATCTTCTTAATCCTGGTCCTGTAGATTTCTTTAAACCAGAACTCATCATGTTCATGCCAACAATAAACACTGCGGCACCAACTAATAAGATAATGATACTAAGTACTAATGCTTCTACATCCATATCACCTAATATTTTACGACCAATCAATAATAATCTTCAATACTTTGAAATTCTTATTTCAATAAAAGAACTTTGTTTGTATAATTATTCACGGATTAAAAAGGAGAAATTAATATGCATAAATTAGTATTAATCAGACACGGTGAATCCGAATGGAATAAACTCAATCTTTTCACAGGTTGGACCGATGTTGAATTAAGTGAAAAAGGTGTTGAAGAAGCACACCGCGCTGGTAAGACATTAAAAGAAAAAGGTTATGACTTCGATGTTGTTCATACCTCACTTTTAAAAAGAGCTATCCACACAATGAATAACGTTTTATTTGAACTTGATAGAGAATGGCTTCCAGTTTATAAATCCTGGAGATTAAATGAACGCCATTACGGCGCTCTTCAAGGCTTAAATAAAGCCGAAACCGCTGCTAAATATGGGGAAGAACAAGTTAAGATTTGGAGAAGAAGCTATGATTGCCCACCTCCAGCTCTTGAAAAAGATGATCCACGTAACCCAGCCTTACAAGCTCAATTCAGAGACGTTGATCCAAAAGATTTACCATTAAATGAATCCTTAGAATTAACAGTTAAAAGAGCGGTCCCATATTTCGAAGAAGTTATTAAACCAGAAATGGAAGCCGGTAAGAGAGTCTTAATCGTTGCCCACGGTAACTCCTTAAGAGCTTTAGTTAAATACTTCGATCATATGGCTGACGAAGAAATCGTTGGTGTTAATATCCCAACTGGTGTCCCACTTGTTTATGAATTCGATGATAATATGAACGCTATCAACCATTATTATTTAATGGATGAAGAAGAACTCAAAAAGCAAATGGAAGCTGTCGCCAATCAAGGTAAAGCCAAATAAAAAAAATAATATGAAAAACTCGACTATTTAGTTAGCCGAGTTTTCTTTTACTTCATTCTCTTTTAGAGCCTTAACTTCTTTTTTGTAAGCAATCCAAGTTTTTATTGTTTTAATAAATGAGATGATGGTGTAGGCAACACCCGCAATCATTAAGATAATGAATAATATAATTGCCACAACGGTAAATGGAGAATCTTCTTTAGCGTATTGGATAAGGCTAATAACAGCATCCCATACCCCGTGCATTAAATAAATAAAGAAAGTTGCCATCATAAATTCAAAGAAAGCTTTACCTTTTTTGCCTTCCTTTTTAGCGTCCATAAATTGTTGGAAATGACGGCCAGAATTAAGCTGCCATAAAATATGCATTGGGAAAACTAGACCTAAAACAATCGCGATGACATTAAATGTGGCAAATTTTTCCACAACAGCAAATATCAAACCAAAGCAACCACACGTAAACATAGAAACAGCAACGTGGTTGATTTTATATTTTTTATAAGCAATAAAGAAACCTAAAAACTTAAATAATTCTTCAATTAAAGCGGCACGTGTAAAGGCTTCAACAACTTCTCTAGTTAAACCTTTTTCAAAACCAATTTTGTCACAAATAAAATCCCATAGTAGGCCGGAGCCAATGATTAAAGCACATGTAAAAAATAAACCAATCACTAGTGTGATAAAGAGATAGTCTTTAGCTTTTAAAGTTCTTATTGGTTCTCTACTTATTGCTAAATTTTCATCCATATTTGTAGTATATACAAACCCTCTTTTTAAATAAATATTTTATTATTTGTAGTCACTAATTAGTTTTAAAAAGCTAATAACCAATCAAATAAAAATGCAAAAAATATTTACAATCGTTCTTATTTTCTTAAAATAATAATCAATGTGTTTAAAGGAAGAGAAATTTATGAATAAAAAATATGCAATCTTGGTGGTCGATATGCTCAATGACTTTGTGACTGGTGTCATCGGTTGTGATAGAGCAAAAGCCATTGTTCAACCTTTAAAAGATTTATTAGATAACGCTAGAAAGAACGATGTTCCAGTTATCTTCTGTAATGATTGCCACTATAAAGGCATTGATAACGAATTAAATTTATGGGGCGATCACGCGATTAAAGGGACATGGGGTGCTGAAATCATTCCTGAATTACCAGTTAGTGATAAAGATTATATCGTACCAAAAAGAAGATATTCTGGGTTCTTCCAAACAGATTTAAATTTATTGCTTAAGGAATTAGGTGCCACATCTGTTATTATATGTGGTTTACATACACATATGTGCTGTAGGCATACCGCTGCTGATGCTTATCAAAATAATTATGAAGTCATATTTGCTAACGAATGTACCAATTCGTTTACTGAAGAAGATTATCAATATGGCTTAAAATACGCTAAAGATACGTATGGGGCGCCAAATTATAACAATAAAGAGCTATTTGATTTATTTAGGAAACTAAACGGGAATCCTCGGTTGTTCAACTGCCGAGATGAAAGTGTTTAAAAGAATCATTATTACTTACTATATGTAAGGTAAAAATAAGATAAATAATATAAATATTAAGTGGTATAATTACCACTTTTTTGATATACTATATGTAGAGGGTGTATGATATGGGAGAACTAAAACATGGAAGAACATGTGTTTTCAACATCAACTATCATATTGTTTGGTCTACTAAATATCGAAGGAAAGTATTAAACACTGATATCGAAAGAAGATTAAAAGAAATATTGATTAATGTTGGAAAACAAAAAGGTTTTGAGATTGAGGAAATAGAAGTGAGATTACAAGACCATGTTCATGTATTTGTATCTGCAATCCCTAAGATATCAATTTCTTACATCGCTAAGATGATGAAAGGCATATCTGGAAGATTGTTATTAAAGGAATTCCCAGAAATAACTAAAGAGCTATGGAATGGAGAGTTATGGAATCCTTCATATTACGTTGAGACAATAGGCTCTATTTCTGAAGAAGCGATTAAAAGATATATTCAAGATCAAGAAAAGGAATAAAAATGTTACTTAATTACCAATTTGAAATTAAAGTTAATAACAAACTAGGGATTATCCTAGGCCATTTAACGTACGCTGCTTCTAAGCTATTCAATGTTGGTAATTACGAAAGAAAAGAATATCAATCCCTTGGCTTTGAAACGATGCCAAATTGGTATGATCAAAAGAAAAGATTGAAAGATGATATTTGGTATAAATCATTACCTTCTCAAACTAGTCAAGAAATATTAGCTATCTTAGATCGTTCATGGAAGTCATACATAACGCTCCATAAGAAATGGGAGAAGAAAAATAAAGATGTGCTTAATAAAGACAAGAAAAAC
>JAEEGK010010839.1_pt1 | contig 20970 bp, 15 predicted proteins | sample 8958771 | NCBI WGS metagenome assembly JAEEGK01 (sample SAMN16246547, study PRJNA631951) | gut metagenome | biome: gut microbiome; feature: rumen; material: SC-attached | host: Bos | place: Iran: Karaj | collected 2018-10
AAAGGATTTAATGGTTGTATTGGAGGAACTACTCTAGGTCTATTTTGAATTCTTCCTTGGTTATTTTGGTTATTATGATTTCTTCTGAATAATTCTAAACTGTCTACTATTCTAAAATTATTATTTATAATTACTGGATTATTATTATTGTTGTTATTATTATTATTATTATTATTATTTCTTATTTGAATTCTATTATTATTATTGTTGTTGTTATTATTATTATTATTATTTCTTATTTGAATTCTAATATTTTGATGTTCGTTTCCATTAATATTATTATTATTATTAATATTATTATTATTGTTGTAATTATTATTATTGTTGTTATTATTATTATTGTTTCTTATTTGAATTCTATTATTCTGATGATTGTTTCCATTATTATTATTATTATTTCTTATTTGAATTCTAGTATTCTGATGATTGTTTCTATTGTTATTATTATTATTATTATTATTATTAATATTATTATTATTATTATTATTATTATTATTATTATTATTATTATTATTATTATTATTATTTCTTATTTGAATTCTATTATTGTGTCTTTGATTATAATTATTTACTACTGTTCTAGAAATATTACTTCCACTTAAATATGATTCTCCAAAATTAAAATTATTATTATTATTATGAGATTCATTTATATTAAAATTATTACTATTTTCTAAATCTTCATTATTTAATTCTTCTTGTAAATTTTTGGCAAACGTTGAATCACCTATCGGATTTCTTTCTCCATTTATTTCTTTTTCAAGTTTTATAGCATATTCTAAATCGTTATCATAATTATTATTATTTTCTATTATATTTGAATTTTGTGGACCTCCTTTATTTGAATTTAATCTAACTTTACATTCTTGAAATTCATGATAAATTCTCCTTGAATTTGGGAGAATACTTTCACATTCTGGACATTTAAACATCTATTATTAACTTATTTTAAAAAAAAATTATTATTTTGTTTATTTGTAATTTCTAATTATTTATTTTTTTAACAAAAATTTAGAAAATTGAATTTAATAATTAATAAATATATAAATGGATGAGAATGATTCTTTAAATAATGAAAATAATATAATTGATTATTCTTTTTATGAAAAATTAATTGTAATAGGTGATCAAAAAGTAGGAAAGTCATTATTAATTCAAAATTTATTTCCTTCAATTAAAATGAATTTTAATTCTAATTGTAAAAAATAATATAAAATTTATAATAATTTAAATTAGTATTTAATGAAACTAAATTTTCATTTAAATTCAATGGAGAAATAGAAACAAATTTACAAATAATGGAATTTAATCAATTAAATAATGATTTAATTCCTTCAATTTCATATTTATGTGAATGTATAATTATAGTTTTTGATAAAACAAAATATCAAACTTTTTTAATTGCAAAAAAAATATTATCATATTTAAGAAAAAATGAAAAAGATAATAAAAATAATAATTATGATTATAATAATATAATATTAGTTAGTACATTTAATGATATAGAAAAAAATGGAATAGAAGGAGCAGAAATTGATGAGAATGAAATAAATGACTTAATAAATAATATTTATTCTTTAACTGGTTCATCAATAAGTAATAGTTTAAGTGGAATAATATTAGAAAAAAGTCCTATTCCTGTTGAATATATTAGTGTATCAAATATTACAAAGAATAATATTTTAAAATTAAAAAATATGTTAATGAAAATATATAATTCAAATAAATATTCATCAAATTCAAATTTACAACTCAATAATAATTTAGATAATGAAAAAAATATATTTCCAAAAAAAATAATTCATCCTTTAAAAAATACAAAAGAATCTGGATATAATTCATTTAAAATTATTTTATTAGGAGATTCAACAGTTGGAAAAAGTGCATTTTTTAATAGATTTTTCAAAAATGAATTTGATACAAATTTTATGAGTACATTTGGAATAGTAGAATCAAGTAAAAATATAGAAATATACAACAATATATATAAAATCCAATTATGGGATACTGCTGGTCAAGAAAGATTTAAATCAATACCTCAAAAATATTTTGAAAAAGCAGATGGAATACTTTTAATATATGATATTACAAATGAGGAGAGTTTTGATAATATTATTTCTTGGGTTAATGATATTAGAAAATCAAGAAATGAAAATGTTATTATTTATTTAATTGGAAATAAAGTAGATTTAGTTGAAGAAAGGAAAATTAGTAATGAATCAGGAAAAAAAATTGCTATTGATCAAAATATGAAATTTGTAGAAATTAGTGCTAAATGGGATTTAAATATAAGTGATGTAGTATATAATTTAGTATTTGATATATATACTTTAAATTTTATTAGAGATAATGATTTTATTAATATTAAAAATCAAGATTACAATAGTAACAAATCATCATGTTGTTATTGATTTATTTTCTAATTTGTTTCAATAATTTATTCGATTTTAAATATTAATTTTTTTTATTGTTTAAATATGAGTAAAAAATATATTTAAATTAAAATGATGGTTAATTTAAAATCTGCAAGAGAATTAAAACCTAAAAATTTAAATAAAGAAGGATTATCATTACATTCAGGAAAAATAAAAAATCATAATTCAAGAAATAAAGTTTCTCTAAAATTTCAATATACAAATAAACAAATGATATTATGTAATTCAAAAGAAAAACAAATTGAAAGAAAAAAATTAAAACAAAAGAATTTACCACAAATAATATTAAAATTAAAAAAAAAAATGATTTCTAATTTAAGAAAATATAATGTTAATGAAGATATGTATAATAAAAAAATAATAAATGATATTATATATGATGAAAATAAACATATTGTAAGTGAATTTAAAAATTATTTATTATGGGATGAAAATAGTGATTTTTTAAAAAGATTCTATTACCTTCATGAATCAATTAATAGATTACCAAAAATAAATTATTATTATGAAAAATATACTTTATTTCCACCTGTTTATTTTTGTTTAGATGACTTAGTTAAAATTATGATTAAAAATGTAAAAAGAAAAAAAAAATATTTAGAAATGTTAGAAGAATTAGAAGATAATAATGAAGAAAATAATAAAAAAGAAGAACCAAAAGAATTTAAAAATATTATTAATCCTAAAGATGTTTCTGCAACAATGACAATTGACCCTTCAACTATAAATAATTATGATAAAAATTCTTTTAGTATAGCTCAAATTGATATTAATGAAAATAATAATAATAACTTAAAAGACTTTAATCAAATTTTTAATTATCTAGTAAATGATAATGAAAGTATTTTAGAAAGTAATAAAATAAAAAAGAATAATTTATCAGAAGAAATTAAAGATACTTCTTTTGATATTGATAATTCATTATTTGATGAAAATATTAATTTTAATAAACAAATTAAAGATGAAGATTTAAGAGGTAATATTACAAAAAAAATTGAAGATTCACATAAAACAATTATACCAAAAATTGGGAAAATATTAGAAGTTAAAAAATTGAATTTTCAAAATTTAAATCATTTAAATAATAATGAGAAAATATCAAAAAAACCAAATAAAATAAACATTAACAAAAATAATAAAAATAAAATTACTTCAAGTGATAGATTAAAAAAATCACAAGAAAATATTATATCTTTAAAAAATAAGAAAAGTATAAAAAAATCTGTAGGGCAAGTTCAAAAAATGTTAATTAATAAAAAATTAAATGACCAAATTCCAATATCAGCCAGAATATCAAATTCAAAAAAACAAATTAAAAAAGAGGAAAAAAATAAATTAAATAAATCAATAGAAAAAATGATGAAAATGATTCAATATTCAAAAACAAGTAGTAGAAGAGAAACAAAGACTTCAAAAGGTAAATCAAATAACCAAAAAAAGAATAATTTAGAAATTCAAACAAATTCAAAAAGTAAATTAAACACAATAAAAAAGAATAAAACAATAGAAAAAAAGGATAAAAATGACAAAATAATTAAAATAGATAAAATAAATAATCAATTAAACACAAATTCAACAAATAAAAAAATATTAGTAAATAAATTATTAATGACATCACCAAATTTTACTCCAACAGAAACTACACCAAGTAGTTTTATAACAAATAATAATATAACATCATCAATATATAATATAAATTTAAATTTAAATTTAGGTCATACATCATATAATAATAATAGTAATATAATATCAAATAAATCAGTTTTAACAAAAAGACCATCAAATTATACAGTAATTAATCCATTAAATAAAGGAAATTCAGTTTTAAATTCTGGGAATAAAAATATAGTAAAACAAAAATATTATAATATAAGAAATGTGATTCATAGTAATGGAACATCAATTCCAATTTCAAATCCTTTTATAGGAAAACAAATGAGTCAATATTCAAATTTTTTTAAAACAAAAAATCCAAATACAGAAAGAATTATAAATCCTCAAAAAGATAAAATTTCATATGATTTAAATGGGAATAATGTACATATTAGCATTCAGAAACAATCAATTAATAATACTATTAATCATGATAACCATAATTTTACTAATTCAAGTGTAAATATAAATATTAATTGCAATAATAATATTGAAAATAATAGTAATAATGATAAAATTTATTCTAGAAATGATAATTTTAGTAATTCTTTATTAACTAATTTAAAAAGTTCTCATACTAATAAAACAAAAAAAAAATTAGTTATTCCTTTAGGTGAAGTTAAATATTCTAAATCTTCTAGAAGACTTTCACCAAAGAAAAAAAAAGATAAAATTAATCCTGATTTTATGAAAACTATTAATCATCAATCTAAATCTATTGGTTTAGAAAAAATAAAAAAGAAAAAAAATGATAAAAAACAACCTTTAACTTCAAGAGCAGAGAAAAAAAATCATGATGAAATAATAACTAAAATGCTAAAAAAAGCAAAATAAATAAAAAAAAGAGTAGAAAAAATAAACATAATTACAATATTATATATAATGTAAATTTTAAATATTTTGTCTTAGATATTTTTAAAAATTCATAATATAATTTTTTAAAACCATTAGAAATTAAAATTATTATTATATAAAAAAAAAAAATAAATATATAAAAAAAAAAATAAATATATAAAAAAATCACCATTTTATAATAAAATAAAAAGAATAATAATTGAAAATATAATAAATTATAAATTAAAATGTCAAATAACAAAAATAATAAAGATAATGATAATTTTCCATATGAAATAGTATTTGATAAATATAAAATAGAAAAAAAAATAGGAAAAGGTTCATTTGGAACAGTATATATGGCAAAAAATAAAGAAAACCACGAATACGTTGCAATAAAAACAGAAATAAACAACGAAAAAATTCAAGTAGGTTTACTAGAATCAGAAGCTCATAAATTAACAATTTTAAAAGGATATTTAGGAATACCAAAAATATATAATTTTGGAAAATTAAAAGGATTTAATGTTTTAGCAATGGAATTATTAGGAAAAAGTTTAACAGATATTTTCTCAAATCAAAACAAAAAATTTTCCCTTAAAACAGTATGTACAATAGCAATTGATATGATAAAATTAATACAACACATTCATGAAAAAAAAATAATTCATCGTGATATAAAACCAGATAATTTTATGATGGGATTATCAAAAAATAAATATGTATTATATTTAATAGATTTTGGTTTAGCAAAAAAATACATTAATTCAAATGGTCAACACATTCCATTTAAATTAGGAAAAAGTATGACTGGAACTGCGAGATATTGTTCAATTTATACACATCAAGGAATGGAACAAAGTAGAAGAGATGATTTAGAGAGTATTGGTTATGTTTTAATGTATTTTTTAAGAGGAGATTTACCTTGGCAAGGAATTAAAGTTAAAGAAAATGAGAAACATTATGAAAGAATTGGAAATATGAAACAAAGTACTTCAATTGATGAATTATGTGCTGGTTTTCCTATTCAATTTATTAATTATTTTAATTATGTTAAACAATTAGAATTTGAAGATGAACCAAATTATAATTTATTAATTGAATTATTTGAAGTTGTACTTAAAAAATATTGTGGTGTTAAATATATTCAACCTAGTAATTCTCATAGAGGAAATTTATTTGATTGGAATCATAAAAATTTAAATGAGCTTCCTGATAAATTAAAATCAAAAACTTTGAGAAATTTTACAAAAGGAAAAACAACAAATTCTAGTTTAAATGTTGGAAATGGAAGTAATCATTCTAATGTAAAAGATGATAAAAGAAGATATACTGATAGTTCTTTTAATAATATTAAAGATACTAAAGATGATACTAGAGGTGCTGTTGTTACTGATGATATTGGAAATAGTGGGAAAAATAAAAATAAAGATGTTCATTGTCAATGTTTTATTTTTTAAAAAAAAATTTTTTTTTTTATTTTTGGTTATAAGGATTATTTAAAATAAATGTGTTGATTTAAATGTAAATATGTAATTTTTAATTATTCTCTCATTGATTATCTTTTTATTTCAAAAAAATAATTTTTTTGAAAACATATAAAGTAAAAACATATATTAAATTTAGGAAATAAAAAAAAAATTATTAAAATAAAATTAATTTTTCTACTTATTATAATATATTTTTTTATTTCAAAAAAATATTTTTTTTCAAATCCAAAAATTAAAAAAGTCAAAATAATATAAAATCTTTTTCTAAAAAATTAGTTTTTCTTTTTACTACAACAACCACCTTTTTCTACATTTTGATTAGTATTCTTATTATTAATAGTAAAACCACTATTTCCAGTATTTTTTTTATAACAATCAATAACCATATTATAAATAACTTCAGTAATATTTATATTTAACTTACAAGAAATTTCACAATATTTCATTTTTAATTCATCAGCTAAATTTTTTGCTTCTTCTTTACTAATTTCTCTTTCATTCATATCAATTTTATTTCCAAGTAAATAAATAATAATTGAAGAAGTATCATTTCCTCTATTTGCATTATTTTGAATATCTTTCATCCAAGAAGAAACATTTTTAAAACTTTCTGGTTTTGTTACATCAAATAATAAAAAAATACCATCTGCATTTTGATAATATTTTTTAGGTAAAGATCTAAATCTTTCTTGTCCTGCAGTATCCCAAATTATTAATTTACATTTTTCATCATTTATTTTTATAAATTTTGTTTCGTCATCAATTCCAATTGTTGAAAGGAAAGTTTCAGTAAAAGTATTTTTAAAATATCTTGTTAAAAATGCAGTTTTTCCAACCATTGAATCACCTAATAAAACAACTCTTATTGTATTTTGAGAAATAATTCTTGAAGTTACTTTTTTATTATTTGTTATACATTCAGTTACATAATTAGTTGATAAAAAATTTTTATTTTGATTTATACTCTTATCAATTTCATTTAATAATTCAAGATAATTATCTGAATTTTTTAAAGAAATTTGAATTTTACCAAATTTACTATATACATTTAAAAATTCTTGAATTTCAATATCTTTTACTTGTTTTCCAGATTCATTATCATTTTTATTTAAAACTAAAATATTTTTAATATAAGATTCTTCTGGTTTTAATGAAGCAACTAATTCTTTAATTGAATTAAAACTTTCTGAATTTGAAATATCAACCATATATAATACACATTGACAACAATAAAGAAGACTTTCATAAATTGATATTTCTTCTTTTGTTATTTCAGTTTCTGATAATGTTATTTCATAAACATCTAAATTTAAAGTTTTTTGCTCTTGCATTTTTGTACTTAATCGAGTTGATATTATTGCTAATTTTATTATTTTTTATAAAATTTATATTTTACGTTGTGATTGTTGATAACTATCTTCAAATTTATTTTTCTCCATTTTTTTCACTAATGTTGTTTTTCCTACTTCTTTTGAACCAAATATTATAACTTTTTTATATGAAATAAATTCAAGACTTTCACTTTCCATTTTATATTTTTTTTATTTAATATCTAATTATCATCTTAATGACTTAAATTAATTTTTATTTTTTAAATATTAAAAATTTTCAATAATTAAAAATAATCTTTAATTTATTAAAAGATAAAATGAAAAAATTATTATTTTTATTTGCATTAAATTTAGTTTATATTTTTTGTGATGAAGAAATGCAATCTACAAAATGTATAAGTATAGAAGATCCTAAGGTAAAAACTGATTGTCAATCAGTTAATTATGATTCAAAATTAAAATGTTGTTTTGTTACTTATCAAATTTCAAGTATACCTTTTTCAAGATGTGTTCCTATTTATGATAATAGTGATTCAATTAGTCAATATAAAAAAATGATGCATAAAGTAAAGAAACTTAAAATATTATGTTCTTCAAATTTTATTAAACTTAATATTTTAGTTTTGATTTTAGCTTTAATTTTTTAAAAAAACGCATAAGTAGGTAATTTAAATTATTTTTAATTTATTTAAATAAAAATAATTTTTGAAATCAAAAATCTGAATAAAAAATAAAAAATTTTTTTGATTTTATAATTATTAAATTATTTATTTATTATATTAAATATTATTTTTTCAATCTATAAAATTCAAAATGGCATTTTATCAAGATGATGATGATTATACAGAAAAACTAATAGTAAAAATAATAAAAACTAATTTATTAGCCAACTCATTCAGAAGAACAATATTCAAATCAAATTCAAACTTTATCATCTAAATTTTTAGAATTAAAAAAAAAAAGTCAAATGATCGATGAATTACATAATTTACTTCCACAAAAAATTCAAGAAAAAAAAGGAAATATAACTCCAACAATTGAATCTTATAAAAAAATAGATAATGAAATAACATTATTAAAAAAGAATTTAGAAGACAATTTAGATTCAATAGATAATAAAGAAATAAAACAAAAAGCAGATAATGTAATAAATAAAATAAATCATGATTTAGATGAATGTAGATATAAAATGGAAAGGAAAATATTAGATTTAGAATCAAAAAAAAGAGAATTGGATGCATTAGAAAAGCAAAATAATTATGATAATTCAAATAAAAAAAATGATTTATTATCTTCAAATATTCAAATTTATAAATTAGACAATAATTCTAAATACTTAGAAAAAAGAAGAGAAGAATTATTAAATATTCAACAAATTGCTTCACAAGTTAATTCCTTAACAAAAGATATGAATCAAACTGTTGAAAAACAAGGTGAACAAATCAACAGTATTGAAGATAATATTGAAGAAATGGAAAAAAATGTTGAAGAAGGTCATAAAAATATTAAAGAAATTGCTAAAGCACAAAAGGCTAATAGAAAAAGGTTATGTTGTATTTTTTTTATGATCCTTTTTGTTATTATTGTTATTATACTAATTTTATTTTCTTTGCTCAAGGATAAAAATAAATAATAAATTATATATTTTATTTTAATTAGCATTCAAATGGATAATACATTTGAATAAAATTAAATTTAAAAAATATTAGTTTAAATATTTTTGAATTTATTTTTATCATATATTTATTTAGTAAAATGTTAAGAAATTTAATAATTATTTTTTTATATAAATTAATTAAAATTTAATTTAATGAAAATTTTATCCTTATTAAACAAAAGAAGATTATATTTATTCATAAATCAAAAAAAATAAATATTTATGCTTCCCTAATGAAATTTTAACTTATTTCATAATAAAAAATTAATAAAAATAATTAAAAATCAATAAATATTAATCTAAAATTTAAACAATTAAAAATAACATAAAAGCAAAATAAATAAAATAAAATACATAAACCAAATATAATTTACGTTAATTATAAAAATAAATGGAACAAAAAAAAAATTCTCCAATAGCAAACATTTCAAAACAATATTTAACATATGAACAAAATACAAACATTGATGCCTTATCACCTAAATCACCAATATCTCAAAATAGTTCTTTATCTCCAATTTCTCCTAAAAGAAGATTAAGAAGAACATATAATGAATTAATACAAATTGTAGATGGAATATTTAAAAGAGGAGTAAGAAATAGAACTCCAAAAGATTTAAGTGATTTAAATGAATTTTTAGAATTAACTAGATTTTCTTATAATATGAGAGAAGAAATTGAAGAAGGACATTTAGATTTACAACAATTAATTTTTTTTTCTACTCAATTTATGAATTTTAAATATTTTAATCAAAATGATGTTATTTATTATGAAGGTGACAAAGCAGAAACTTTTTATATTTTAATAAAAGGAAATGTAAATTTATTTAAATTAAATTTTGAAACAAGAAATATGAATGCATTTGATTATTATAAATATTTAAAAACATATCATGAAAATAAAAAAGATGATTTTATATTAAATAAAACAATAGAAGCAAATAAAAATATTTTTCCAGTATATGATAATTCAGATATTGATAATTTTGATGAAATATTATTTAAAGTAAAATTAATGGGATTAATATATAAAGGTTCAAAAAAAAGTACAATATTAAGACATATAAGATTAAATAATAAAGATCCAAAAGATTTTGATTTTGATCAATTAGAAAATGGAGAATTAACAATGGATGAATATTTTGCAACAATAAATAATAAATTAACTGAATCTGAAAGTAATTATTTTACTAGTATAACAAATGATATTAAAAAAGTTAAAATAATGGAAAATACTTTAATTAAAACTTTAATTGAAAAAGAATATTTTGGTTTATTTAGATTAGAAGATGGAGGAGATATTAGAAGAAATACTGCAATTGTTCAAAGTGATGATACTTTATTATTAATTGTTAATAAAAAATTATATAGTGGTTGTATTTCTTCTGATCAAATTCAAGTGAAAGAAAATGAAGTTGATAAAATTTATAATGGAACTATTTTTTCTTCTGTTAGAAGACATAATTTTGAAAAATATTATTTTTATAATTTAGAAAAAGTTGATTATTCAAAAGGTGAAGAAATTTTTTGTGAAGGAGAAAAAATAAAATATATTTATATTTTAAAAAAAGGAATGGTAGAAGTAAATTTATATAATAAAACTATAATAGATATTAAAAAATTAATTCAAAAATTTAAAGAATTTGATAAATCATTTTTAAAACCTGAATTTGATGATACTATAAAATTAAAAAATTCATTAATTTCAATGAAAAATTATATAAATCAAAAAAATAATTATTCACTTTTTGTAATAAGTACAAAAGAAACTTTTGGAATTTGGGAATATTGTTTTAATGAAAGAAATACTTGTTATTCTGTAAAAGTAAAAAGTGATAAAGCAATATTTTATAAAATGAATATTGAAATGTTTTTAGATGAAATACATGAAAAAATACAAGATAGTGAATTATTAAAAAATCAAATTAAAATAGATGCATATGAGCAAATAAAAAGTATTATAGAAAGATTAATTTTTTTGAAAAATTCAGTTTTAATGAAAACTGATATTGAATTTACAAAAATGAAAAAAGAAGAAGAAATTGCATTAACAACTAAATTTAATATATTTGATGTTAAAAATATAATGAAACCAATTAATCATTCTTCAAATATAAATAATCATTTAAAAAATGTTTTATTAAAACCACATCATCATATAGTTAAATCAATGGATTTTAGTAATCCTTTAAAACCTTTAAATAATCATCATATTAGGAAATTTTTTAATCATAAACGTGAAAAGTCTTTTGTTTCATTTAAAACTTCATTTAAAACAATTGAAAATGAAAAAAATAATAATGACAAACATTCAAATTATTTTCCTGAAACATCTATTGATAAATATAATAAAAAACAATTAAATGATAGAAATTGTTTTTCTTTAGAAAAAATTAAAACTGAAAATTATAGTACATCATTATTTAGTAGAAAACAAAATATTAATAAAATGATGAGTCAAAAAGTAATTTTCCCTAAAATTTATTCTCCAAATAGAATTCAAAGTCCTTCTTATGTTAAGTTAAGAAATGAAATACTTAAAGGAAAAAATTTAAGGAAAAATAGAAATAAAAAAGAAAATGAAAATAAAGAAAAAATTTTAACTGATTCTTTTAATTTGAATAATGAAAAAAATGTTAATTATTTGGCAATTAAAGAATTTTATAATAAATTTAATTTATCTATGGCTAAAAATATTTTAAACAAATCAACTAAATGATTTTTCATTTATTCTTTTTCTTTTTGTAATTATATGTATAGATATATAATTTTTATTTTTGAATTTTATATATTATATTTAAAGATTTAAATATTCTTAAATTTGATTAAAAAATATTAATTTAAATTATAATACTTAAAATTAATTTCTAATATATTTTTCTAATATTTATTTGTATACAATTTTAAAATAAAATAAAGGCATAATTTTGAAAAAAATGTAAAATTTGTTATTTAATAACACCGAATTTTTTTAAATCAAATTAAAGAATGAATATTCAAAATGATTCTTTTGAAAATAATCATAATAAAGAAATAAATTTTAATAATGTATCAAAAATTAATGTTTCTCAAAATATAATTCTTCAAAAGAATTTAAATAAATTTCAAACTTTAAATAACAATAATAACAGTAATCTAAATAATCAAAATTTAATGAACCAAATTAAGATTGATAAATTCAATTATCCTAATTTATTATTATTTAAGTTTAATCAATTAAAAAATTCAATGAAAAAATTTTCAAATGTTCAAAATAAGAATGAGAATATTAAAAGTTTTCAAAGGAAAATTTTAACTGATTATTCAAATAACATAACATTTATGTTACCTTATAAATTAAAAAAAAACACTATTTTATGTGAAAATAAATCATTAGATAATATAAATCAAAAAGAAAGTATTAATAATAATTTAATATTAGGAAATAAAAAGCATAGAGAAATAAGTAAGTTAGAATATGAAAAATATAATAAAAGAAATGAAGAAGGTAAGTCTATAGAAATTTATCAAAATAAATTAATGGAATTTAAAAAATCTGAAAATGATAATTTCAAAGATGATAATGAAATAATTAAATTGAATTATAAAAATTTATCTTTAATAAAAAAATTATTAATCGAATTAAATTTCAAAATCAATAAAGAATATAATAAAGTATATAAAAAATATTCTTTTTATCTATCAAATATATTATTTATTATTACAATAAATAATGCTGATCTTAAAATAACTGAAATATTAGAAAAGAAAGAAAAAAAAGAGACAAAATTAAATAAAGAAAAAAATATCACAAAAGAGTTAGCATATATTAAATGGTATTTAGAAAAAATAAAATCAATTTTATAAAGTACAAAAATACTAAATAAATTTTAATATTTGTCAAATTAATTTATTAAAATATAATCTAAATTATAAAAAGAATATATTTCTTTTTTTCTTAAAATAAATTAAAAACTGAATTTATAAAAATAAATAATTGTCCAAAATTTAAAATTCAATTAAAAAAATAACACTCCAATAAAATAAAAATATAAAGATAATTTAAAAAAAATAATTTTTATTTTCACCATAATGATTAGTATAAGGACTATATCTTCTATAATCACTATTTTCTTGTGCATTATAATTAATAGTTTTAGATTTATTTTCATTTAACGGATAATTTGGAAGAGTTTGAGAAATAGCATTTCTAGTATATTCATCATTATCATCCTTAAAAGAATCATATCTTTTATTATATTGATAATTATTAAAATCATTTTCGTCACTTTTTTCTTTTTTTTTAAAATAAGAATTTTGTTTTAAAATCTCAGGATACATATCAATATTTTGATCAATTAAAGGAGAATCTAATCTATTTTTATAAACATTATTATTTCCAATAATATCTTTTCTAGTTAAAATAGTTCTTGGATTATAATAAATATCATCATAATGATTTTTATCTAATTTATAAGGTTTATATCTAACTAATTTTTGAATAATTTGACTTCTTGTAGGTTCATATTTAATGTAATTATTTTGATTAGTATCAATTATTTCTCTTCCAAGATAAGGATTATTATAACCAATATTATTATCTAAAGTTCTTTCAATTCTATAAACTTGAGATCTATTTCTATTCATATTCATTTTATTATCTTCATTTGAATTCATAGAATTAAATCTTCTTAAATTATCTGATGGAGGTCTTTGATAATTATTTTTTTGATCTGGATAAAAAAAATAATTTGAACCTTTTACAAAAGGAGTTTCAGGACTTTCTTCTTCTTTTCTTTTTACAAAAAGTCCATTTAATTGAGTTTCTAATCTATCACATTCTTTTCCATGTCTTTGAATATAATATAAATAATTATCTGGATCAACATCTCTATCATCTGGTTCGTTATCTTTTGGTCTTTTTATACTCATAAAGTAGTCATACATTTTTTTTATTATATATAATTTATATTTTCTTCTTCTTTTTGTTTATTAAATTATTTTTTATTTTATTTATTTTATAAAATGAATTATAGATTTTTATTCCTTTTTCAATTGTTTTTTTTATTATGTAATTTTTCTTTAGGAAATGAAATTATTAATATTAAATTAGGAACTGATTTATCATATACAATTGATGATAAAATTTCAGATATTCAAATTTATAAAATTGGAACAAATTATAAAACAATTTCAGTAAAAATTTACTCTATTACTAATATAAAAACAATACAAATTACAGATATAAAAGAAACAAATGATATTTTATTATGTAATGAAACATCAAATTTTTGTCAAAGTACAATATAAAAAATTAATATTTAATGAAATATAGTAAGAACAATATCAAGGAATTCTGAAATTAATTTCCTTAATTCAATTTGTATTCAACAAATATATATATTAATAAAAAAAGAAAATGAAAAATTAAAAAGTTCTCTTTCAATAAAAGTAGAAATAAATCCAGAAAGTGAAGGATGTAAATCTCCAAATGAAAATTCTTTATCATATTGTGGTCAAAGTAATATAGAAGATTGTAGAACTTGTAAAAGACTTTCATGTACAGTAATTCAATGTGGTTCAATTGATAAAAATAATAATAATAATTTTATATCACTTCATGAATTATGTATTCCATATTATCTTTCAGATAATGAAAAATTAAGTAGATGTCAAAATTTTAATAATGTAAATTCATTTCAATCATCTGGTAAATGTGAATATGATGATCTTGAAGGATTTGGTTTTATTACTATTTTTATTATTTTTATTATTGTTATTGGAATTATTATTTTTTCTGTTTGTGCTATTTATTATAATATTTACTTATATAAATATGAAGAAATACCATTTGAACCTCCTAATTTTATGCCTGAGTTTTTATTTCCTAGAAATGAAGGTCATAGAAACACTATTGATAATTTGGATAATATTTTTAATCCACAAAGATTTGAAAATTAAGTTTTATTGGTTATAATATATTTAATATATTTTTATTTATAAAATTTAAAATATATTTATTTTATATATATTATAAAATAATTTTAGAAATATATTTTTTTTTTTTATTATATTATAAATAATATTTTGTTTAATGAAAAAAAGAAATATTGATACTAATTTTCAATTAAAAAGTAGACCTGTTTCAGCTTCAATTGGAAAATTTTATTCAGATAAAATAAAAAAATTGAGAAAACCATCTTATTCAAGAGGTAGTAATAAAATATCTAATTCTTATAATATTGTTGATAAGAAAACTACAACTTCAACTTATTCTTCAGCAACTCAAAGTTTAAATCAATTTGTTAATAATTATAATAGTAATAATAATAAAAATAATAAGAATTTAGCAAATATTTTAAATGAAATAATAAATTCTAAATTAAATGGAAATAATAATACTAATATTAATGTTATAAATGAAAAAAATAATATTCAATCTTTAAAAAGAACTTTATCACCTTCACCAAGTTTAACTAATTTACTTCAAGATATGAAAGTAAGATTTTCTAAAAAATATGTTAATACATTATCATATAAATTATATAATGGTTTACCAAATGAAAATAAATATAATATGAATTCATTTCAGAAAATGATAGATATATTAAAAGAATATGAAAGAGAAAAATATGAAAAGAAAAGAATAGAAAAATTAGAAAAAAGAGAAGAAATAAATGAAAATATAGATAAATTAACAGTATTTTTAAAAAGTTATCATATAGATAAAAAAAAAAGTGATTATGAAAATTTTAAATTAGAAAAAAGAATAAATACATTATTATATGTTAAACAAAAATATTCTGGTTCCGCAAAAGAATTAGAAAATATTGCAGGAGAAATTGAAGAAATGGGAAAAAAGATAAAAGAATTAAATAATGAAACAAGTGAATATAAAAAGTTACATTCAGAAGAAGAAAATAATATTTCTCAATATAAAAAAGAAATTGGACTAACTAATAAATCAATTTCTGATTTAAAAAAAGAAATTGATGTTATTGTTCCTGGAATTAATTATTTAATTAAACATTCAAATGAAATTAAAAATAAAATTTCTACTCAAGAACATCTTAATAGTATTTTCTTTCTTAATATGTTAAATATGATTGAAAAAGTTAATTTTCATTAATTATTTATAAAAAAAATTAAGACTTTGTATTGAGTTATTAGTTTTTTTAAAGAAATTTTAGATTGATTTATTTAATTTATATATTATTATTAATAAAAAAATTGTTTTAATTTTTACATATTTTTTTAAGAATATTTTTATTATATTTGTTATTTAAAAAATGAAAAAAAAAATTTGAAATGAACTTAATAATAAGATTATTATTTAATATTATCAATATTTTAAATGGAATCCTTTAAATGTTCAAAATGTCAATTATATATAAAAGAAAACAATATACATATTTTATCATGTAAACATTTATTATGTTATGAATGTATATTTCATTCATTTTTTAAAGACCATTTTACAATATTAAAAACTTTAATATATTCAAATAAAATAGAAATAGAATGCCCAATTTGTAATTTAGGAAAAATTGAATTAGATCAAAATATTTTTTTATCAATATTTAATGTTAAAGAAAATGAGAATTCAGAAAATATAAAAAATCCAAATTGTAAAATGCATAAAAATAAAACAGAATATTTTTGTGAACAATGTGACCAATGGTATTGTAATGAATGCATAAAAATTCATAATGAAATAGGGAATTCTCATCATAAATTAGTAAAAGAAAGAAATGAAATTTCAGAATTAAAATGCCAAATTCATGAAATGAAAATTAATAATTTTTGCATTAAATGTAATGAATTAGTTTGTAATTGTTGTATTTCTTTTAATCATTCTCAACATAAAATTAGTAAATTAAGTCAATTTGTTAAAGATTGTAATAATAATATTAATTTTTTTAAGATTTATAATTGGGATGAATTAATAAAAAAAAAATTAAGTTCAAATAATGATTTTGAAAATGTTTTTAAAGAAACTTTGGAAAATTCAGTTAAACAAATTGATGAGTTAATTCAATATTTAAATTCTTTTAAAGAAGAATATATTCAAAAAATGGAACAAATTCATTTAACCCAAATAAATATTAATAAAATATTAATTTTATCTTATGATAAAATTAAAATAGAATTTGAACAAATTAATAATTTTGCTGAATTTAAAAAAGTTAATCAATTATATCAAATTATTTTTTTAAATGATGTTTGTAAAATGTTTAAAGATATATTATTTGAAAAGAAAAATTCAAATGTAATAGAAAAAGAATTTTACAGTGAAGAATCTTATAATAATTTTTTTAAAAATAAAATCTCACCTAAAGATGAATTTTCACAAAGATTAGGAAATTATAATATGCCAAAATCTTTTTTATCAAGAAGTAATTCAAATAATCAAAATAATACTTCATTATTTCCAAATAAAATTGAAACTTATCAAAACTCAATTTCAGAAAGGAATAAATAATAAAAATATTATTTTAATAAATAATTCATTTATATTTTACTAATTTATTTTATTTGTTATTATATATTTTGGGAAGGAGTATTGAAAGAACAATTGAAAGAATAAATATTATTTAATAAAGCTGAAATATAATTTATAATAGTATAAAATTCTTTTTCCTCAATAGTTTTATTTTTATATCTATCTGGATGATATTTAGAAGTTAATTTTTTTAATAATTCATAAGGATTAGTATTATAATCTTTTTCAATATTTAGATTTGAATCATAATTTTTATAAGGATATTTTTTCAAAATAAATTTAATAAATTGAATAGGTGATTTTGAATATTCCCTATCAATTTCCTCAAAAATTTCAGGTTTTTCCTTTTTCAATTGTTCTTTAAATTCCTCATTATTTTTCTCTGATATCTTTTTTTTTTTTGAAATTTCTTGAATAATTTCCTTTACATTTATATACCATTCTTTATTGTTAATATTTGTAGAATATAATGAATTTGCAAGATTTAAACATTGCATTCCTAAATTATATATAGTATCCAATTCTTTTGTTTTTAATATTGTATATTGAATAATTATAATTTGAGATAAACATTTTGCTTCATATTCAATATCTATTAAATTTTCTGAAGAACTGATTTCTTTGAATGCTTCTCTATATTTATCTAATGCAGTATATATAAGTTTAACATCTAATGTTTCAGATTCATATATTGCTTGTTTATAATAAGTAAATGCTATTTCCATTAATTGATTTACTTTTATTCTTTTCAAATAAAATACAGTTGATGTAATTATATCATTATATTCATCATGTAAATCTTTAAAATTAACTAAATCTTCTTTATTTTGGAAAAAATTTTGAGTTTCTAAAAAAAAATATTTCGCTATTAGATATTTTTTATTATTATAGTTGTTTAATCCTTCATTAAAATATAATCTCATTAAAAAAGTTTTCAAAGAATAATAAATTTCTTTTTGAGGTTCTAAAATATGAATAAAACCTACTAAACATTGAATTTTATTTGAATAAATTGTTTTAAATATTTTCCTTATTTTTGAGATTATATTTTGTTTTTGCTCAAATGAAATATTATATTCATATAATAATAATTTATAATTATTTAATAATTTTTTCAAATAAATATTTGTCTTTTCTAAAACAGTATCATTATTAAGTTCAGAAATATTAATTGAATATAAATATTTTGATAAATATTCAATTAAATTATTTATATATGAAATCTTTTCATTTTTATTAATAAATTTTTCTTTTAACTTATTTTCAAGATAGTAAATTTTAAGTTTAATATTCCCAATTTTTTTTAAATCTTCATTTGTTATTTCTTGTTTTCTTAATATTTCACATTCTTTTATATATTTTTCAATCTCATTTTTACTTAAATTTGCTATACCATCAACAATAACAATTTTTTGACTTAATTTCATACTTTTTTCAACAGCAGTAACAGTCAAAATAGAATTAACATCAATTTCAAAAGTAACATCAAAAGAAACTTCTCCTTTTTTGTTAATAGGAATATCATATATTTTAAAACATCCTAATAAATGATTAAATTGTGTATTTTTATTTTCTCCTTCATAAACAGGAAATTTAATACTTGTTTGATTATCATAAGTAGTATAATAAGTTTTTGTAACTTTAATAGGAATTTTTTGATATTTTGGAATAACAAAAGACATTTTATTATTAATACTTCCAATTCCAAGTGACATTGGATTAACATCAAATAAAATAAAATCTAAATCTTCAACATCATCAATTTTTTTTATTATTGCAGCATAAATTGAAGCACCATATGCAACAATTTCATCTGGATTAATATTTTTATTTGGTTCTTTCATATCAAATAATTCTTTAATCATTTCTACTATTTTTGGTATTCTTGTCGATCCTCCAACTAATACAATTTCTTTAATTGATTTTTTATCTGTATTAGTTTCTAATAATAATGAATTTACAATATTAAAACACTTTTCAAATAATTCTTTACATAATTCCTCAAAATCATTTCTTAATATTTTACAATAGAAACTTTTTCTATTAATTAAATAATCAATGTCAATAGTACTTTCTAAAGAAAAAGATAATTCTCTTTTACATTTCTCACAAGCATTTTTTAATCTTCTCATTGCACTAGGATCTTTTTTAATATTAATATTATTATTTACTTCATTAAATTTTTTAATACAAAAATCAACTAATTTATTATCAAAATCTTCCCCACCTAAATGAGTATCACCTTTAGTCCCAATTACTTCAAACATATCATCACTTAATTCTAATAAAGAAACATCAAAAGTTCCTCCTCCTAAATCAAAAACCAATATTTTTTCATTTTCTTTTAATTTTTTATGTAAACCAAATCCAATTGCAGCTGCAGTTGGTTCATTAATTATTCTTAATAGATTTAATTGTGCTATTTGTCCTGCTTGTTTTGTTGCTTGTCTTTGATTATCATTAAAATATGCTGGAACTGTAATTATTGCATCTTTAATTTCTTTATTTATAAATTTTGATACATCATTCTTTAATTTTGATAATATCATTGCTGATATTTGTTCTGGTAAATATTCTTTTTTTTTTTTATCAATATTTATTATTATTTTTGGTATATTATTTATATTTTCTATTTCAAATGAATATAATGATAAATCTTCTTTTATTTCTGGATCATTATATTGTCTACCTATAAATCTTTTTACATTATAAATTGTGTTTTTTGGATTTTTTATTAATTGATCATTTGCATATTCTCCTATTATATTTCCTTTTTTTAAAAATGAAATTATTGATGGTGTTAATTTTTCTCCCATGTCATTTGGAATTATCTCAACTTTTCCATTTAACATTATACCTACACAAGAATATGTTGTTCCTAAATCTATTCCTATTGGTGGAATATTATCTGACATCATTTAATAGGCAAAAAAAATATATTTATTTTTTTTATTTTAATTTTTAATGAAATTAATCTATTTTGGTTATAAAATTTTCAATTTTTTAATTTAATAAAATTATTCTTTTAAATTAATATAGAATTTGAAAAAATCATTAAAAATTAAAATATAATATGGGGATTGGGGAT
>JAEEGK010010840.1_pt1 | contig 20970 bp, 16 predicted proteins | sample 8958771 | NCBI WGS metagenome assembly JAEEGK01 (sample SAMN16246547, study PRJNA631951) | gut metagenome | biome: gut microbiome; feature: rumen; material: SC-attached | host: Bos | place: Iran: Karaj | collected 2018-10
GACCTTCCCTTTGACAAAGAAAACGAAATACAAAGAAACAGACTCTATGTCTATGAGAACAGCGAGCATGAGACTCTCGCAGCGGTGTCTCACGGCTATAAACCCAGGATCGAAGCCGGATCAAAGACACTTTTACCGGACGAAGAAACAAGTCTTGGCTTTGTTTACATGTGGGCGGAGGATTATGAGGACGCAAGGGAAAAGTATGTGTCTTACGGGATCCCCGATGTGATCACGGTTCCCGGCTATACCGTAACCGTGGATTCATCGGTAAAGATGCGCATTAAAAGCAGGGTTTCCGTTTCTTTATCCCCCGAATTTCCCGGAGATTCGGAGTGCAAGGCTGTAAGGACCGGCGCGGACGAATATATCTTTGAACTTAAATTTTCCCGTCTCGGCGAGAATTATGTGGACGTTTGCTATGGTGAAGGGAGATTTTCAAGGTGCGAATTCTTTGTGACGGAAAACATCGAATCGATGATAAAGAAGCGGGGCGCTTTTATAGCTTCAAGGCAGATCAAGGACGAAAGCCTCTGGTATGACGGGCTTTTGGCGGAATGGAACAATGAAACGGGAGTCATGCTTTCTCCCGACAATTACGACAGGATCAAGGGCTGGCGCATTTATGAGGTCACCTGCGACGATCCGGGGCTTTCAAAGCCTGCCTTTCTTTCGGGGAAACTGGCGGAATACCCGGTACAGGAAGAGGTTACCGCTCTTGACCGTTATATAGAAAAGTTTGTGACAGGCGGCCTTCAGTGTACCGAGGAGGAGGACTATCCTTACGGTATTTACGGAATCCCCGACTGGCATAAAAACAGGAATTCAGAGGACTCGGGAAACGGCGGAAGAGAGCATCTCTGGCGCATTTACGACTATCCTCATATTACCCTTGTGTACTTTAACATGTACAGGATTGCAAGGGATTACGAGCACATTAAGACTCGCCTTTCTGCGAAGGAATACCTTTTAAAGGCGTTTGGAACCGCGGTTGCTTTGTTCACGATTCCGTATGAACTTGAGGAGTGGTCTGCTTACGAGACCGGGCTTTATAACGAACTTGTGATTCCAAAGATCATAGAGGCTTTGAAGGTTGAAAATATGCCCAGAAAAGCCGCCAGACTCGAAAGACACTGGAATCGCAAAGCAAAGTTCTTTGTGACAAAGTGTAAGGACCTCTTTGGGTCTGAATATCCTTTTGATACGACAGGTTTTGAATCGACTCATGCGCTTGCAAAGACTGCGCTTAAACTGTGTGAATACAAGAAGCGTGAGGATAGATTCAATCCTCAGATTACACGCACCGATACGGTTAAATTCCTTGAAAGCCAGATGAAATGCAATGTGGCCTGCAGAGGCTATTTGGAGCCTGCCTATTTCTGGTACGGAAGCGATTATCGCGCCAACAACCATCATTATACCCTAAGCTACATGTCCCAGATGGGCGGATGGGCAGTGCTTGATTATGCCCTCAGATATGAGAAGGATCCTTTCCCGCTCTTAAGACTGGGCTATGGCTCGATTCAAAGTTCGTGGGCGCTTTTTAACAGCGGATACTTCTTTGAAGGAAGCGAGCATGACGGCGCGGCTTCGGGCGGTTTTGAACCGCTTCCTTACGGAGAAACATGGCTTGAACAGCCCCATTCTTCGGGGCCTTGGTACTATTCATGCGAGATAGATCTGGGCTTTTGCGGAGCACTCAGGGCTGCGGCAACGATTCTTTGTGAAGATCCGATTTTCGGGCTTACAGTTTACGGAGGAAGGCTTAAAGATGCCGGAGACTTCTATGAAATAACAAGTGAAGACGGCGTCGGCAGAAGATTCCATGTAGTAACTGATAGGAACCGATTCCATTTTTCGGTCGATAAGGGACATTTTTCAAAGACCGGGCCGATTAAGGTTAGCAAAGATTATAAGACTGTTACGATCACTCTTGATACAAGCAAGCTTAAGAAAAGTGCAAAAATATCGATAAGTGCGGATTGTGGTGATTTTGCATGTAAGATTTTCGCAAGCGGCCTTGAATTTACCGGCGAGGGAGAAATCCCGGTAACCGGAGACGTCGCAAAAATCAAGATAACATCAAATTAGACAAGGAGAAATCCCGTTTAAATGAGAACCGAATTGTTTACAAAAGAGCCTGATATTTCAAAGGTCAGGGTTACCGATAATTTCTGGAAACAAAGAATGGAACTTGTAAGGACCAAGGTTTTGCCCTACGAGTGGGACGCTTTGAACGACCGGATAGAGGGCGCGGCATCGAGCCATGCGGTTGCGAACTTTAAACTTGCGGCTAAACTCACAAAAGAGCACAGGGTCGGAACCATAAAGGCAGGCAGCGTTCGTACCGAGCAGGGACAGGCAGTTTCTTCGGGTGAAGAGAAAGGTTTTGAAGGTTTCGTATTCCAGGACAGCGATATCGCAAAATGGCTTGAAACCGTTGCTTATACCCTTATGTGGAAGAAGGATGAGGAGCTTGAAAAGACGGCGGACGGGGTCATTGACCTGGTCTGCGCCGCTCAGCAGGAAGACGGTTACCTTGATACCTTCTATATCATCAACGGCCTTGACAAGCGTTTTACCAACCTTCAGGATAATCACGAGCTTTATTGCCTGGGGCACCTTCTTGAAGCCGCTGTTGCTTATACGGACGCAACGGGCAAGGACAAGCTCTTAAAGGCTCTTATCCGCTACGTTGATTACGTTGACGGCATTTTCGGGCCCGAACCCGGGAAAAAGAAAGGGTATCCGGGGCACGAAGAAATAGAGCTTGCCTTAGTCAAACTTTTCAGAATCACGGGTAACAAAAAGTATCTGAAGCTTGCCAAGTTTTTCATAGATCAAAGGGGAGCGGAACCCAATTATTTTGTAGAAGAGTGCAGGGCAAGAAACGACGGAAAGCCCTATACCGACGACCTTTCTTACTATCAGGCCCATAAGCCTGTAAGAAAGCAAGAAGTTGCCGTGGGCCACGCCGTTCGAGCGGCATATCTTTATACCGGAATGGCCGATGTAGCAAGACTTACGAAGGACGAAAGTCTTCTTGAAACCTGCGAAAGACTTTGGGAAGATGTGACAAAGAAACAGATGTACATCACAGGTTCAATCGGTTCTTCGCCTGTCGGTGAGGCCTTTACCTTTGATTACGATCTTCCGGGAGACAGCATTTACGGAGAGACCTGTGCGGCCATCGGGCTTGCTTTCTTTGCAAAAAGAATGCTTATGATAAGACCCAAGGGTGAATACGGGGATGTGCTTGAAAAACTTCTCTATAACGGTATCATCAGCGGTATTTCGTTAGACGGAACCAAGTTTTTCTACGTAAATCCTCTGGAAGTATATCCAAAGAAAAATCACATGGACGCAAGGTTCAGGCACGTTAAGACCGAAAGACAGAAGTGGTTCGGCTGTGCCTGCTGTCCGCCAAACATTGCCAGGATTACCGCGAGCCTTGCAAGCTTTTTGTCTTCCTATAACGATGATTCTTTTTATACCCATATCCCGGCGGCGGCCGAAACGGAAGCTTCCATGGCGGGAAACAAGATCGGGATATCCGTTGAAGGAAACTATCCCTGGGACGGCAATATCACCGTTAAGATCAATACGGAGAGACCCTTCGAATTTACTTACGGCATCAGAATTCCCTCCTGGTGCGACTCCTTTACCGCTGAGTTAAACGGCGTAAAGATCGAACCCGCGGTTTCTGACGGGTACCTTAAGATAAAGAGAGTATTTAAGGCAGGCGATACGCTTGAACTTAATCTTCCCATGGAGGTTAAGATCATGGAAGCCGACTGCAGGGTCCGTCCCTGCTTCGGCAGGGTTTCGATCATGCGGGGCCCCGTTGTATACTGCCTTGAAGAGATCGATAACGGTCCCGACCTTCACCGCGTAAGGATTTCCGAAAATGCGGAATTTACGGTCGTAAAAGAAGAGGAGTTAAACGGGATCACTGCGCTTTACTGCATGGGCTTTAAAGAACTTCCCGGAGAGGGAGAGCTTTACAGGCCTGTAAGGTCAAGGCGTTTTGAAACGATCAAACTTAAATTCATTCCCTATTATGCCTGGGCAAACCGCGGCGAAGGGGAAATGACGGTTTGGATAAACAGATACTGATTTAAGAAGGTGTTTAAATGAAAAAAGAATTTCATGCGGGAAACAGAGCCGCCCTTGCGGCGCGGCTTGAAAACAATTCACTTCTTGTGATATTTTCGGGTGAACAAAAAAGAAAGACGGCGGACGAGTATTACCCTTTCTTTACCAACAGGGACTTTTACTATCTGACCGGTCTTGACAGCAAAGATTTCGTACTGCTCATGCAGAAAGACGGCGATAATTACAAAGAACGGATCTACATCCTTCCGCCGGATATGATGGCGGAGCGATGGACCGGCAGACGCATTAAACCCGACGAAGCAACCGAGAAATCCGGCATTTCGGATGTAAGATATCGCAAGGACTTCGAAAACGATCTTCATAAACTTGTACTTGACGGGAACTACAAAAGTATTTATTTTGATTATGATAAAATGACTGAAGACGAACCCGAGGATATCACCCATCGTTTCAGCAAGGCTTTCGGAGACAAATATCCTTTTATGGAGAAGCTCAATGCCCACAGGCATATTAGGGCGCTTCGCACCATCAAGCAGCCCTGTGAGATTGAAGCCATGAAGGAAGCCCAGAAGATCACGAGAGCCGGGATCGTAGCCATGATGAAGGCCTCGCGTCCCGGAATGTATGAGTACCAGTACAAGGCCGAGTGGGATTATGCCCTTGCGCAGTACGGCACGGAAGGCCCTGCTTTTCCTTCGATTATTTCCGCCGGAAAGAACAATTTCTGCATACACTATTACAGCTATACCGGACGTGCGGAAGACGGCGACATGATCTTGAATGATGTGGGCGCCATGTACGACGGCCTTATGTGCGATGTTTCCAGGGGCTTTCCCTGTAACGGAAAATATACCGACAGACAGAAACTTCTTTATAACTGCGCTTACAACACTTCCGAGCACATGTTTTCCATGGTCAGGCCCGGCATGAAGATGGCGGACGTAGACAGAATAAACCGGGAATACAACGCAGAGCTTTTAAAGGATGCGGGAGTGCTTGACGATTGTAAGAATATCGGCAAATACATGTGGCATGCGGGAGCTCACCACGTGGGTTATGATGTTCATGACGCCGTGGAGATGCCCGAGATAATCGCTCCGGGAATGGTATTCTGCGTTGATATCGGCATATATCATGAGGAATGGGGTATCGGCTTCAGACTCGAAGACAACTGCCTTGTTACCGAGGACGGCTGCATCAATTTAAGTGCGGCGACCCCGAGGACCATCGAGGAAATCGAGGATACCATGGTAAAAAGGTAAAGAAAGAGTAAACCATGTTACACGTTAATTTCAAAGAACTGTCCTATAACAGGACAGCGAAAGATATTGTCATCAATTTCTTTATTGCGTCCGTTGCGCTTTTCGTAAACGGATTCGGAATTTACCTTACCATGAAAGCGGGCATAGGCGCAGCTCCCTGGGATGTATTTAACTTAGGACTTTCAAAGACCTTCGGGATCCTTTACGGAAATGCTTCGATACTGGTGGCTTTAACGATCCTGGTCATCGATGTTTTGATGAAGGAACCCATAGGTATCGCGATAATCATTGACTCCATAGTGGTGGGAAAATCCGTGGATTTTTTCAATTATTTCGACCCGGTACCCGCCACAGAGAATTTCTTTTTAAGTGTCCTTACGCTCTTTGCGGGACTGGTGGTGTTAGGCTATACGCAGTTTTTCTATATGAAAGCGTCTCTCGGCTGCGGCCCCAGGGATACACTGCTGGTAGGTCTTGCCAAGCGGCTTAACAGAATACCCATAGGTGCGGTGAGCATCGGACTTCTCTGCGCAGCCACGCTGATAGGTTATCTGCTGGGAGGCCCCGTGGGAATCGGAACGATCCTCTGTGCTCTTTGCCAGGGCCCCATAATGCAGCTTGCTTTTAAGAGTCTTTCGTTCGAAGCAACCAAGATAAAGCATCAAAGCATACCCGAGTCAATTCGCGTATTTGCTCACAAGGTAGCCTGAGTCGAAAACTTAACTGATTTTTTTGATCGCTCTTCTGAGGATTGGTCCTGTCAGGAGGGCGATTATTATTTTGACGATATCCGCAGGGATAAAGGGCACAACACCTGCCATGAGTGCTGCTTTGAGCCCCATGTGTGCTTCGTGGGCAAGCCAGAGAGTACCGAAGGCGTAGCAGACCGCGGTTCCCAGAACCATGCCGGCGGCGTGCATATAGATCTTCTTATAAAACTTATCGATAAAGAGTCCGGAGATCAAAGTTACCGCCAGGTAACCAAATATATATCCCCCTGTGGGTCCCACAAGTTTTCCGGGGCCTCCGCTGAATCCCGAGAACACGGGAACGCCCACCAGACCTATCAGTATGTAAAGTGCCGTTGCGGCGGTGGCCCACTTAAATCCCAGTACGTATACCGAAATATAGATTGCCAGTATGGACAAAGAAATGGGAACGGGGCTTACGGGGATAACGATGGTAAGGGGTCCCAGAATGCAGATGAGTGCGGTGCAAAGCGCCGTAAAAATAAGTGTTTGAAGTTTTACTTTTTTCATGATGCCTCCAAATGCGGGTTTTTGATCACAGACCGGAATGTGTCCGGAGATGGTTTACAATTCGGAGCAATCGGTTTACAATCAACTTTGGCGAGTGTATCAAATAATCACCCGGAAATCAATTCGTAAACCTCAAAGGTTTACAATCGGAGGGAAAATGGCCACAAAGGACGAGATTCTGAAAATTCTTGAAAAGAACGGAAGCGCCTTTACTTCCGGCGAAGAGATGGCAAGTATGCTGTATCTTACAAGAGCTGCTGTGTGGAAGGGAATAAAGGCCCTTGAAAAAGCGGGGCACAAGATAGAAGCGGTAACAAACAAAGGCTACAGACTGGTGAAGAATGCCCCGGCTGTTAACGTAAATGAGCTGAGAGCTCTCATTGAAACAGACCGTGAATTAGATATTTTCACCTTTGACGAAACGGAGTCCACCAATGATTCCGCTCTTGAATATGCCAGAAAGAATCCGGGACGGGAGGCTGTTTTTATTGCGGACCGACAGACCAAGGGCCGGGGAAGGCGGGGAAGAGAGTTCTATTCTCCCAAGGATACGGGCCTTTACATGAGTTTTCTTATCTATCCAAAGGTAAGCTTCGAAGAAGCCGCAAGCTTTACCTGCCTTACGGCGGTGGCATTGTGTGAAGCCATTAAGGATGCTTTAAACGTGGATACGGGAATAAAGTGGGTTAACGATATTTTTCTTGGTGACAAGAAGGTGGCGGGAATCCTTACAGAGGGCATAGCCTCCGTTGAAGACAGAAAGTTTTCACACGCCGTTATAGGCGCGGGGATCAATATATACGATCCTTACGAAGGATTTCCCGGAACCCTTAAAAAGACTGCGGGTTTCCTTTTAAAGGAGTCAACGGGGGAAAACGTGCGCCTTAAACTGGCAGCAGCCTTCATAAACAGATTATTTAAAAGACTATCGGAGCCTACTCTTTCTTTTTGCGAGGATTACAGGAAACTTTCAATCTTAACGGGCAAGTACGTACGGGTTGAAAACTTTACGGGAGAGAAGCCAAAGTACGCCCTTGTCACGGGAATTGACGATAACTGCAGACTTCTTGTCAGATACGAAGACGGCAGGGAGGAAGCCCTTTCAAGCGGTGAAGTCAGCGTAAAAAAATATTAAAAGAAATAACCTTGAAAAGAAGGGTATAAGTGATAAAATTAACATACCGCATGTCTGCGGTCTTTCATAAACGAAACGGAGCAGTTTCCGAATGGGTGTAACCGCTAATTCCTTAAAAAACAAAGACTACAAAAGAGCTTATCTGCTTTACGGTACGGAGAGTTATCTCCGGAGGTATTACAAGAATGCTCTTAAGGAAGCCTTGGTCAATGAGGGAGACAACCTGAATTACTCATATTTTGAGGGTCGCGGCATTAACCCGCAGGAAGTTGTTTCCATGCTTCAGACCATGCCCTTTCTTGCGGAACACAGAGTAGTCCTGATCGAAAATTCGGGCTGGTTTGCCAAGGGCTCCGATGACGATTCGGATTCTTCAGGTGAAAATCTCGGAGGTCTTGAGGGCTTTGCGGAAGCCGTTAAAAACCTCAGTGAAGACGTGGTGCTTATTATTTCCGAAGAGAAGGCCGACAAGCGTTCCAAACTGTTTAAGGCCATCAATTCGGTGGGAATATGTGAGGAATTTCCGGAGCAGACAGAGGATAGTCTTGTAAGGTGGCTGATAAACGCTGCCGCCGCTTCGGGGAAGAAAATGGATAACCGCACCGCTTTCTTTATCGTTGATGAGGTGGGAACGGACATGATGCTTCTGGAAAACGAGCTTTCAAAGCTTACGGCCTACTGCCTTTTGCGAGATGCCATCACTGTAGCGGACGTGGAAGAGGTCTGCACCCACAGGATCAATAACAAGATCTTTGACATGATAGAAGCGATTTCCATGCACAGGCAGAAAGAAGCCCTGCGTCTCTATGACGACCTTCTTTCCCTGAGAGAATCGCCCTTTCATATACTCGCACTTTTGGTGCGGCAATACACCCAGATGCTTTCCGTAAAGGAGGGCATCGACAAAAACGAGCCCGCCAAGATCATAGGCGACAGGCTCGGCATGAAGGACTGGGTGGTAAAGAAACTTGCGGAACCTGCAAGAAGAATGACAAGAGAAGCCATAGAAGCATGCCTCGAGGGGTGTGCCGCCACGGACGAAGCCATAAAGAACGGCAATATTTCCGACAGGATGGGTGTGGAACTCCTGATTATCGATTTTTCCGAGAGACAGCGATAACGAGTACTGTTTATGGGACTCATTTCCGAATAAGATTTGTCTTGTAAAGATAAAACAAAAACAGGCAAATTTTCGGAGGTGTCCCATGAAAAGCAGAGAAAAAACAGTATTTCGGATGTTAACGATCACATTCTTCGCAATGATCATCATGTTCTTTGTGCTTAAGATAACGGCTGAGGCGGGAAGCGGAGTGATGTCAAAGGATTATTCCGCATGTGAGGCGACCTTTAAAAGTGATATAAGAGCCGTTCTTGGTGCCGAAGGGATCAAGAACCCGGGTATCAATGTCTCCAGACTTTCAAAGGACGGAAAGACCCTTGAATATACGGTACTTATCAATCTTCCTTCGTATACGGTCCTTTCTTCCGACAGGGAGGCCGACCTTATGGTGAAGTTAAACGAATTAAAGCCCGTAAAAGAAGCGGGCAGCGTAAAATATTCTTTTTCAAAATAAATTGCAGACAAACAGAGGAGCAACATGAGAAGAGATCCCGCAGAAAGAGAAATATACAGGCATTTTAAAGGAAATCTGTACCAGATAGTAACCCTTGCCAAACATTCCGAAACGGGTGAAGAAATGGTGGTTTACAGAGCACTTTACGGAGAGGGTGAGACGTTTGTGCGTCCGCTTTCGATGTTCATGGAGGAGCTTGATCCCGCCAAATATCCCGAAGCAACACAGAAATACAGATTCGAGAAGATGGACGCGGTCATAGATCCGGGTGTTGAAGAGTTTCTTGATGCCACCGAATATGAGGATAAGATCCGGATCCTTACTCACATCCGCTCAAGAGTTACGGACGATATGATAAATACCATGGCAATTTCTCTTGATTTGGACATTAAGGACGGAAAACTCGAAGACAGATTGGATGAACTCTTTAATTGTCTTTCCATGAGAGCCAGGTTCGAGACGGGCAGACTCAGGTCCTAGGAGGCTTATATGGCATATGATTTGGGAAACAAACTTGTAATAGGTGTTTCTTCCAGAGCATTGTTCGACCTTACGGTAGAAAACGATATATTCGAAAAGCAGGGCGTTAAAGCCTATTCGGATTACACCATAGCACATGAAAAAGAAATATTGAAACCGGGCCCGGGTTTTAACCTGGTAAAGGCTTTACTTGGGATCAATAAACTAAAGGGGCAGGCCGGTCGCGTGGAAGTGGTCATAATGTCCAGAAACAGCGCGGACAACTCATTAAGGGTTTTTAATTCCATCGAGCATTACGGCCTTGATATTTCCAGGGCGGTCCTTGCAAGCGGAGCAAGCCTTGCAAAGTATTTAAGCGCATTTCGAACGGATCTTTTTCTTTCTGCCTATGAGGATGACGTGCTTTCCGCAATAAATTCGGGATTTGCGGCAGGTATCATCTGCACCGATGTTGATAATGCACCTTATAACGCCGAGGAAGACATCAAACAGATCCGCATAGCATTTGACGGAGATGCGGTGCTTTTTACCGATGAATCCGAAATGATATATCAGACGGAGGGCCTTAAAGCCTTCGAGGAAAACGAGAGAAACAACGCCGACAAGCCGCTTCCTCAGGGGCCCTTTGCCAAATTCTTAAAAACCATTTCCGATATCCAGAAGGATTTTCCTCCGGATGAGGTTCCCATAAGAACAGCTCTTGTCACCGCCAGAAGCGCTCCGGCACATGAACGTGTGATCAGAACCCTGAGAGCCTGGAACGTGCGTATCGATGAAGCTTTCTTTCTCGGCGGCGTATCCAAGCGGGACGTGCTGGAGGCCTTCGGAGCGCACATTTTCTTTGACGATCAGGCGGTTCACACCGTGCCCGCGTCGGAGGTGGTTCCCAGCGCAAGAGTTCCGTACAGGCGCTCTTCGGGTGTGAAAAGGACAGTAAAAGGTAAGTAAAAAGGGGAAAATACATTAGGGAGAAGAGTAATGAAACTTATTTCTTTTGCGGTGCCTTGCTACAATTCTGCGGCATATATGGAAAAATGTATAGAAAGCCTGTTAAAGGGCGGAGAGGATGTTGAGATAAACATAGTCGACGACGGTTCCTCCGACAACACCCTTGAAATAGCTAAGAGCTTCGAGGAAAAGTATCCTACCATTTGCCATGCCATACATCAGGAAAACAAGGGCCACGGCGGTGCGGTAAATACCGGACTTGCCGCAGCTACGGGCCGTTTCTTTAAGGTGGTGGATTCCGACGACTGGCTGGACGAAACAGCCCTTTCAAACGTGATTGCTAAGTTAAAAGAGCTTTCCGGGGGTGAAACGAGACTCGATGTTCTTGTCTGCAATTACGTATATGAAAAAGAAGGGGAAACTCATAAGAAAGTCATCAACTACCGTCACGCATTGCCTGTGGGACGGTTGATCCGTTGGAATGAAGTCGGTCATTTTAAGAAGGGTCAGTATATCCTGATGCATTCCGTAATCTTCAGGACCGACCTTTTGAAGGAGTGTGCCTTAAAGCTTCCCGAGCACACCTTTTATGTGGACAATCTCTTTATTTTCAAGCCCCTTCCCAATGTGGAGAACCTCTATTACATGGATGAGGATCTTTACAGATATTTCATCGGAAGAGCGGACCAGTCCGTAAACGAAAAGGTCATGATCAAGCGTATCGATCAGCAGCTTAGGGTAAACAAGGAAATGTTTGAGTTTTTCGGCGCCTTAAGCAAGGCAAAACTCGATAAAAGGCTCTGGAGCTACATGTATGCTTACCTTGACATAATCACCACCGTTTCTTCGATCCTTATGTATGTGGACGGCTCCAAGGAGAACCTTAAGAAAAAGAAAGAGTTCTGGAACTGGATGAAGAAGACAAACGAGCCTCTTTATCGAAGACTCCGGCACGGAATAATGGGATGGCTTTTGAACATCCCCGGCAAATTCGGCCGTGTGCTTTGTGTTTTCGGTTACAAAGTAGCTCAGAAAATTTTCCATTTTAACTGAAATGCATTTATCAGCCCCGTAAATTTCGCATTTACGGGGCTTTTTTAATTTGGAATTAATGACCTTAGTGTAAAGTTTAAGGACAGTTGTATGTGTTTAGAGGGTTAAGTTTGGAGGAAATCTTTTCAGACTTCGTCGGAATCGCGGCAGGCACGTGACCGATGAGCAAAATGCCTGCGACAGGGAAATAATATGAATAAACTGAAGCTGTTTGTTAAGATAACGCTTTTCGTAGTACTTGTGGCTGCCATAGGTATATTTACGGAAAGTTTTATTTCTGCCGGCAGTATCCTTTCGATCATGAAGAACAATGCCGAAGAATCTCTTAACACTGTCGTTGAATCAAAAGCAGATCTCTTAAGCGAATATATCGCCAGAGAGTTTACTTATCTTGATACTTACATGATATCCGACAGCATGAAGGATCTGATGGAAGATTCTTACCATCCCACTCCCGAAACCGTAGCCGCGGCACAGAAGACCACTGAAGCCATGGCGACCATTATTCCCAACGTGGACAGCGTTCTTTTTACCGCTTACGAGGGTACCTGTCTTGTTCACAATGTGCCGGCAATGGTGGGATTCAGAAATCCGGACGAAATAATAGAGATGCTAAATTCATTCTATTACACTCCGGACGCAAAGCCCCTTTACAGTGCCATGGCGCTTCTTTCTCCCGCAACCAACGAAATCTCTCTTTGTATGGCAAAATCGGGTTACACAAGCAAGGGAGAACCTACGGGTTACGTTTCCGTAACCGTTACCTCCGCAGAACTCAATGCGATCCTTAACAGCATCAATGTAAGCGCTCATCAGGAGATAACCATGTTAAGTTCCAGCGACGGAAGCGTTATCTTCGATACCGATGCTTCTTTGATCACCACGACCATCGAGTCGGGTCCCGTTTTCGACCTTTACACCAAAATCGGTGAAGGCGCAGAGATAACCTCGGGTACCGTTGAATACGTAAGCGCCAAGACCGGAAAGAAGATGCTGGGTGTTTATAAGCACATCCCGCAGTACAGCTGGCTTCTTTTTGTAGGTGCCGACAAGAACGAGCTTTACGCAGAAGCAAATGCGGCCCAGACTCGTATCGTAATAATCGGCGTGCTGGTGCTTGTTGCTATCGCGGTCATTCTCGCAGCTATCATCAATATCCTCACCAAACCCCTTACAAGAGTGCAGCAGGCACTTACCAAGGTTTCGAAATACAACCTTAACGCAGGCAAAGAGATTGAAAGTCTTGAAAGCCGCGGCGACGAGATCGGGCTTCTTGCAAAGGCCACCCGGGATGTTATCGAAATGTTAAGCAATGTTGTGACCATACTTAAGGGCTGCAGCAATTCTCTTAACGACAGTTCCAGAAACCTTGACGAAACTTCGGAACTTCTTGTTACGGTTACCTCCGAAAATACAGAGGTTGCTGATTCGCTTTCGGGAAGTATCGACCAGACCAACAGTGCTATAGAATCGGTCAACGAAGAGATCAACAAGATTGTCGAACTGGTTGGCATCGTATCCGAAAAGGTTTCCGTAGGAAGAAAGGATTCCGACGACCTTATCAAGACAGCGGGCTCCATGAGCAAAAAGATCGACGAAGAAGTTAAGACGAATGTTTCCTCTCTTGATAATACGGTTGAGGACATGAAGGAAGCTCTGCAGGGTCTTGAAGCGGTTGAAAAGATCAACGAGCTTGCCGACTCCATCATGAAGATCACATCCCAGACCAACCTCCTTTCTCTCAATGCTTCCATCGAAGCCGCAAGAGCCGGTGAGGCAGGCCGCGGATTCGCCGTTGTAGCGGGCGAGATTGGAGAACTGGCCGACCAGTCGAAGAATACGGCTCTAAACATTCAGCAGATCGTTGAAGCAAGTAACCAGTCCGTTATAAACGTTCGAAGCCAGGTCAACAAGCTTATCGAGCTTGTAAGGACCAACGTGGTTGAAAGCTTCGGAAACTTCTCGGAACAAAGCAAGACCTTCAACGAAGGCGTTTCCACCATTCAGGAATCGGTTGTTTCCATCGGCGATGCCATGGATTCTCTTAAGGCATCCATCGATGAGATCGCGAAGGAGATCGCTTCCGTCAACGCCGCTTCTTCCGAGAACAGCAACGGCGTAGCCGATATCATCGGAAAGAACGAAAAGACCTCCGATGTCACCAAGGAGATCGAGCGACTTGCAGAGAGCAGCAAAGAAAATGCCGAGAGCCTCGACAGCGTTGTAAATAAGTTTGATATCAGATAGTATTTACAGAATGTCATAAACGAAAAGGAGCCGTTTTTACGGCTTCTTTTCATTTGCAAAAATCCTCCGTTTGTTATATATTTGAAAGGGTATATGAGGATTTATTTTTTATCGCAAGGCCGATTTTCTTGCGATGTTTTTGATTTTGGGGTTGTATTTCTTTGAATAACACCTGGAGGTTTACGGGAAGGTATGCTTTTTAAAAAGGATGATGATAAAAGCAGAGAAATGAATGAGTATCTGGTTAGGGTCTGTCCGGATTATGACATTTGCGCGGAGAGGTTAAGTACCATCGGCGGATTCTGGCAGGATCTGCTTGAGAAGGTCAGTGCGGAGACGGAAGCTACGCTGCCTCATTACAGGTTTACTTACGCTCTTATACGGTTGAAAGCAGAAAACGCAAAAGAGTGCAGGAGGATCCTGCTTGATGCCTGGAAGAAGGCTTACGGAGAAACGTGTGAACTCCCCGAACTTATCCTGTTAAAGCGTTCTTCGAATGAAGAGCTGGATGATACGGTACACAGTGCCTTTAACTTTTACGGCGCTACCGAATATCAGCGGCTTGTGGCGGAAATGAACGAAACCGTTCCTGTTCTGGAAGAGCGGGGCGGCAAGCAGTTTCTGATGAATCAGAATTATCTTTTCTCCATAGACAGGGGCTGCGGTTTTTCATCTCTTTTAAGTTCTTTTTCCTATTACCTCAAGACCTGCTGGATATTCCCCGAAGAACGGAACATAAATGAATCGTTTTCCGTAAAGAAAGAAGCCGAAGGCGGTTCAAAAGCGTCTAAGGATACGGAGAAAAAAGACGGGGAAAGTGATTCGGATTCAAAGAAGGCTCATCGTACCCGTTATGTGGAATATGTTATCGGAAAAGAAACGGGTGAAGGCGGCTGTACTTCCGCAGATGATTTTATCGAAGCCATATCCGATGAAGAAAGCACAATGCAGTACGGAGCCATCGGAGTCGATATTTCATATTTCCTTGAGGGCTCCCGAAAAGACGAACTGAGAGAACTGTTACGGCGAATGGAGCCTTATCAATATCGTAATGTTTTCGTTTTCAGGATCCCGTTCCTTGAAAAGAAGGCCTTCGATGAGGTGGCGGGCATCCTGGAAGACGCCATGATACTTAAGACTGTTAAGATCCCGCCTTTAAATGAGTGTGTAGTCCTCGAAATGGTCTGGAATATAATCAACGAGACGAAATACAGTCCCGACGCGGATATCATAGACGTGGTTTTTGACAAGATCCATGAAGAAAAGCGGGACGGAAGATTTTACGGTTTTAAGACAGCCGAGAAGATCGCCGTTGAGATCCTTATGAAGAAAGCAGCGGTGGAAGCAAAACTGACGGCCGGGGGAGAAACGCCCGACACTGAAAGGATCGTAGCTTCCGACATTGCGGATCTGGTTTCTTCAAAGCGAGGCGAATCCAAGGGATATGAAGCTTTAAGCGAACTCATCGGCATGGAAAAGATTACCGAGAGAGTTAAGGAGATCGTTGCTCAGGTAAAGGTTTCCGCCACGAACGAAAAGCTTGACAGGCCCTGTATTCACATGCGTTTTACGGGTGCTCCCGGCACCGGTAAGACTACGGTTGCAAGGATTTTAGGAGAAATCCTTCGGGAAGAAGGGATCCTTAGGAAAGGCGGTTTCTTTGAGTATTCGGGAAGAGACCTGGTGGCTGAATATGTGGGCCAGACTGCGGTTAAGACATCAACCATCTGTCACGATGCTTACGGTTCCGTGCTTTTTATCGACGAAGCTTACGGACTTTACAGCGAAGACGGCCCCGGCAACCACGATTACGGTAAAGAAGCGGTCACGACACTTGTTGCCGAGATGGAAAATCACCGCGATGACATGCTGGTGATCATGGCGGGATATACGGATGATATGGACCGTCTTATGAAGATGAACGAAGGTCTCAGGAGCCGTATGCCGATCCTGTTACATTTTGAGAATTATACCAAAGAGCAGCTTTTTGAGATCTACATGCTGATGGTAAAAAAACACTTTGAATATACCGAGGATCTGGAGGCAGCTGCAAAGGAATATTTCCTTTCGCTTTCCGACGAGTATATGTCCGCAAAGGAATTTTCCAACGCCAGATTTGTGCGAAATCTTTACGAGCGGACCTGGTCCAAGGCGGCATTAAGGGCTTCTCTTGAGGGAAAGAGCGATTTCGTACTTAAGAAAGAGGATTTCACCGCCGCGTCTCTTGACAGGGAATTCAGTGAAAAGATCACAGGTAAAAAGAAAATAGGTTTTTAAAAAGAAGGGGAAAAATTATGCGAGCTTATTTCGCGGGAGGATGTTTTTGGTGTGTAACGCCCATCTACAAGATTTACGGCGTGGATAAGGTAGTCAGCGGATATTCGGGCGGAGATGAAGTGAACCCGAAATATGAGGCTGTCAAAGCCCAGAAGACCGGACACAGGGAGACCATCATGCTTGAATACGATCCGAAGAAGGTTTCTTATTCGCAGCTTCTGGAGATTTTTCTTGCAAATGTGGACCCTTATGACGGAGAGGGCCAGTTTATCGACAAGGGTTTTTCCTATACGCTTGCGGTTTATTATACTTCGGACGAAGAAAAACAGCTTGCAAAAGAGGCTGTCAAATCCTTGGAAGCAGAGTCGGGGAAGACTGTCTACATCGCAATAGAGCCTTTTAAATCCTTTTACGAAGCAGAAGAGTATCATCAGGATTATTACCTTAAAAACCCGGAGGCCTTTGAAAAAGAGCTGGTTGAATCGGGAAGAAAGAAAAGATAATAAGAACGAAAAACGGGAACGCAGGTTGCGTTCCCGTTTTTTTTGAGTTTAAAACTCCTTGGTCTCTTTATTAAAAAGGAGGAAAAGAGCGGTTAATGTAAAGCCGACGGCGCAGGCGGCAAGAAGAACGGTGCTTCCGAAGTACTGAAGAATTACGCCCGCAAGAGCCGTTGCGATGGGGATGAGCCCCTGGCTTGCCACGCTCGTAATACTTGAAACCTTGCTGAGTTTATCCCGTTCAACCATACACATAAGCTTTGTTCCTATCGGTATGTTGATGCAGGGAAGCAGGATCCCGATTACAAATGCGCCGGCTCCGAAGGTAATAAGGAACATGTTAAGGGAGCGGGCGTCCGCCACAAAAATCTTGTAGGTAGCGGTCAGGCCGATAACCATGACGGCAGTCGCGCTTATGCATCCGGCAATGAACCGTCCGCATTTTTCGGCCTGTTTCCTTGTGCTTATGACTGCGGCGCTTAACAGCGAGCTTACACCGATTATCATACTGAAGATCGAAGTCCAGAACTCGGGAGTTATGTACCTGTCAAAGAGATAGGAAGGCGCCGTTGCCACCTCGGTCTTTATGAAGTAAGGCAAAAAGTTTGATGTGATGGGTACAAAGAAAAAGTTGATAAACAGGATCGAGAACATGAGCACAATGATGGCTTTTTCTTTTTTCAGGTATCTGACACCGTCGCCCATATCCGAAAGCACGAGCTTAAGGGAAAGAGCTTCGGTACTTTTCCTGTGGGCGTAGCGTATAAACATTTCGGATACGCCCGAGAGCACAAAGCAAATTCCCACAAACAGGAAGAGTGCATAGATAGAGAGCGCAGCATACATCACACCGGCAAGGATCACTCCCACGATCCCGATGAGAGAACTCTTTAAGGATATGTAGGAATTTGCCTGCTGGAGTCTGCTTTCCTCGAGTATGTGGGGGAAAAGCGCGCCGGCGGCGGGAGAGAAGATGCCTCCGACAGCGCTTCCGAGGGCACCTGCGATAAAGAGGGCCGTAATGTGCATGCCGGGATCTTTAAACAGAAACATCATTACCGTTGCGGCAAGAATAAGCCCGCCCCGCAGGTAATCGCAGACAAACATTATGGCACCCTTGTTAAAACGGTCACCGATCACACCGCCGATGGGCGTAAACACTAAGGAAAACACACCGCATATCGCAAGGTAAAGTCCCTGGAGAAAAGCATTGTTTCCGGTGATCTCCAGGATATAGAAGCTTACCGCAAAGCTGTAGATCGTGCCGCCAAGCTCCGAAACAAGCGCGCCGAAGAAGACGAGCTTAAAGTTTTTGTTGCAGAATACATTTTTATTTGTCGTTATTTCGTTTTCTTTCGCTATTTCCATTTTTCTCCTTTTGCCACATGGCAGTAAGTTCAGAGTCGTTCAGTATTTCAAGCATTTTTTCCGCGCTTTCTTCCGCCGTAAAACCCAGGGAATCGCAGATAAAGGTCGGTTCGGAAATATTTGTAAAGCGTATGGAATCCGCGGAGTAATCGGGCATATTATCAAATTTTGAAGCAAGGGCACATGATTCTTTTAAATGCTTTTCGGCGCTTTTGGTGTCACCCGATCTGAGGCATGCATACGAAAGAGCTATAAGCATGATGGATTCCGTCTTTTGAAAGAAGCCGGGAGTACTGTCTTTTTCCAGGGTTTTCATGAGATTGAAAGCAATCGCCAAAAGCTCTCTTGCGGAATTGTAATCTCCCCGTTTGCCGAAGATATAGGCAAGCCCGTTTGCCGTGTTGGTAAACTGTGAAACGCTTTGAAGCATGGCTTGAGATAAATACTTTTCTCCTTCGACGGTGTTACCCTGAAATACAGCCAGATTTACACCGATCGCATCGTTAAACACTCCGCTTGCGTTGTTTTTCGACATGATCTCGTTTGATCTGACATACTCCCCGAGAAGCGTATAAGCTGTTGACATTGAGGATACAATGGAGAGTTTTGCGGATTCTTTATCTTTATCCTCGGGAACGAGCAGCATCGCGCGTTCCATGAGCTCAAGGGAACGCTTTACGCGTGCTTTGTCCTGTTTTCCGATCCCGAAGACCAGGTATACCTCCGCACATCCTCTTACGATCTCAAAGGAATTCGGATATCTCTTTAAGGCCTTTTCCACTTCATCAAGGGATTTTTCATCCCTGTTGATGCAGTATTCAACCATCCGGGTACATATCTCTTCCTTGCGGTTGTCTTTGATCTCATACCCGATGAGCCTGTCCACCGAAACATCGAAATAGTCCGCAAGTGACATAAGAAGCTGCAGTTCCGGAACCGACATGCCCGATTCCCACTTGTAGACGGCCCCTGTGGTGACACCCATGGCCTCGGCAAGCTGTTCCTGTGTAAGTTTTCTTTCTTTGCGAAATTCACGTATGTTTTTTGCCAGAGATGATTCCATGCCGGAGTTCCTTTCTTTGTATAAGCCCGAAATCAACCTTGAGATAATTATAAGGGGCGGGCGTGAATATGTGAACATACTGCTAATACTGTTTGTATATCTATTATTATACCAACAGTATATTTTTGCAATAAAAAAGAACCGGTCCTTAAGACCGGCTCTGATTATCGTTGATTATTTTAAGATGGGGAAGCGCTGGGTCTTTCCCTTTACAGCGGTCCTGTTCCTGTAGAAAGCAAGAACGTCTTCCCTGTAAACAAAGAGTGCCATCACTGTGGACATCACAAGTGCGGTAAATACATCGAAGAAGGAGTGCTGCTTGATGAACATGGTGGACATTATGATGGAAATGCAAAGTACCAAAGATGCATTCTTAAGCCATTTCTTCTCTGACGACCACTTACAGCGTGCCACACAAAGGTGGGCTCCGATGGAGTTATATACGTGAATGCTGGGCCACAGGTTCGTGGGTGTGTCGGTTTTGTAAAGCGCCGAAACCATGGAGGTAAAGATGTTGTCCCTGGGCATGGAGGCGGGCCTTAAGTTGTGACCGTTGGGCCAGAGGGTCGACACGATAAGGAAGATCGTCATACCTGTGATCAGGAAGGTAAGTGACTTGAAATATTCATTTTTGTCGGTAAAGAATGCTATCGCCACACATGCAAACACGTAGAAGAACCACATGTAGTAGGGCACCACGAAGGCTTCGATAAAGGGGATCCTGTCGTCAAGTGCGGTGTGGATGATCCGATATGAAGTTACCGTCTTTTCAAGCCTGAAAAACCAGGTAAGATAAAGCGGCATGTAAATAAGTACCGGAATAATGTGTCGATACTTAAGGAACAGTTTTTTCATTACTAAAACCTCTCACAGCAGAAGCAATAATGTCATGCTAAGTAAGAAAACGAAGCTTCTGTGGCATTACGCTTACTTTGATATGCGTTGCCTTGGTATAAACCTCGCCGTCCGTGTGAACCCACAGAGGCTCTTCGGTTATGACCTCGTAACTTTTTACGCGATAAATGTGTATCTTTTTATTTTTAACGTGCTTGCCTTTCATGGCAGAGGGCAAAGAAACCAGAACACCGAAGGGTCCGATGTCGCCCACGGCACAGATATCGAGATACCCGTCATCGGGAACGGCAGCGGGGGCGAATTTGAATCCACCGCCTTCAAAGCAGGTGTTCATGCCTACGATAAAGCGAAGCTTGTTAAATTTGACTGTTTCTTCTCCGTCAAGGATCAAGGTTCCGGATGATAATTTGGAACCGAAAAGCTGCTTTAAACAGATGGCGAGGTAGGTAAGCTTTCCAAGACCGATCTTGTTAAGAAAATTCTTGGAGCCTGCCGCAAGTGCTTCCTCACAGATGGCGGCGTCAAAACCTATTCCGCAGGAAACATCGAAATATCTTGAAGAAGTAACGTTTCCTTTGATGACCCGGGACTTTTCATCGGACATCTTTTCATATTTAAGACGCCCAAGATCATAAAGCAACGGTTTCTCGCATTCAAGGATCCTCTTAAGCGCTTTTAACGGAGAATCGGGGTATTTAAGGGCCCTTGCAAAGTCATTGCTGGAACCTGTGGGAATATAACCCACGTTAACTTTTTCAAAGTCCGTTATTCCCTGAAGAGCCTCATCGAGGGTTCCGTCTCCTCCGAGAACGATTACGTTTATGGGAGTCTCA
>JAEEGK010010841.1_pt1 | contig 20969 bp, 18 predicted proteins | sample 8958771 | NCBI WGS metagenome assembly JAEEGK01 (sample SAMN16246547, study PRJNA631951) | gut metagenome | biome: gut microbiome; feature: rumen; material: SC-attached | host: Bos | place: Iran: Karaj | collected 2018-10
ATGCAGCATGCCGATAAACATGGTGACGCACATACCCTTCTCATTGTTCTCAGCCAGTTCGTTGTTCATGCGCACGGCGATGTCGGCAGGCATCATGCCCTCTGCGGCAAGGGTGCGGAACAGACGAGCACTCTGGGCCATGAAGAGCGAGGCGGGCACCCCCTTGCCTGATACGTCGCCTACACAGAAGTGCAGCTTGTTGCCCTGAAGGACGTAGCCATAGAGGTCACCGCCCACCTCCTTAGCGGCGTTCATCTCGGCGTACATATCCAGGCTCTCGTATTGCGGGAAATTATTGGGTACCATCGACATCTGTATGTCACGGGCAATGCGCAGTTCACTCTCGATGCGCTCCTTGGCGGTGGTGGTCTCCTCCAGCTGGTCGTAAGCCTGCTGCAGCTGAACGTGTGCTGCACTAAGTCGTTTCTCCGCCTTGCGGCGATACCACGTATATATAATAAAGAAGGTAGTGAGCAGCACCAGCGCAATGAGTGTACCAATCCACCGCTGCTGAGATAACTCGGCCTGCTGCTCGGCAATTTCAGCATCCTTCTCCTGTGTCTTGAAAAGCTGGACATACTTTAGCGTTTCCCTCTGTCGTTCGCGTTGCACAAGGCTGTCGTTAAGTGTAACGAATCGATTGAGTTGATGATAGGCTTCCTGATAACGCCCTACTTTACTGATGCCTAAGGCATGTACATATATCAAACTTGAATAAATATCAGAGATGGTATCTTCATGCTCGCGTAAAATCGGCTCCAGATTGTCATAGATTTGCTGGATATGGGCGGCATCACCGGCAAAAGCATAATAATTCATAATGTCGATCTGGAAACTTGGATCAACCAAGTTTTTTATTTTTTCGAAAGCATCGGCTGTCTTCTTGGCGCCAGCCTTATCGCCCAACGCCCATTGGCAGTAGGATAATACGCTGTAGGTCATAGCCCTCCTTTCATCGCAGTAACCTTTGGGGGCAGTGGGCATTTCCCTGTCAATACGGTCTAAAATCTGCAGTCGCTCTTTCAGCAGTTCAACGGCACGGCCGTTATTACCCTGATTGGCCAGAATACGAGCTGCATTGCCTAGAGAAGAGGTTAATAAGGGCAATGTCTTCAAGTCGGTGCGGGAGAGGTCTCTAAGAATTTCGAGCGAATGGTCTATGTATTGGAGGCCACTGCCTATTTGCGTTTTCTCCATGATAAACCCCATATCATAATAGAAATCAGCCTCATGCCTTTCATCGCCAGCATGATGCGCCCGCTCTGCACCCTCCATGGCATAGCGGATGGCCTCTGGATAGTCATCCCGATTCGTACTGAGGATTGAAACCAACTGACTGAGTGTCTTGAGATATTGCACACTATCGCAAGCAGGCTCTTGGTTGGTAAGCACCTCCATACAATAGTCTTTCGCCTTATCTAAGTCCTGAATATCACCTTCACCGTAGTAGATACAAGCCCGCCAATGGTTTGCCTCGTTCACATCCATCACGCCGCGCACCTCTGCAGTGTCTATCATCCTAAGGGCAAGCTCAGGCTCTTTTATATAATACTTGCGGATGTTCTCCCACGCATAGATACTGTCGGCCTCAGAGCCACGCTCCGATGTCCCATTTCCCGTGCAGCCCATCGTTAAGCCCAGCACGGCGTATAATATTATGAGAATACTATTCTTCGACATTATACATTCTGAAGCTTTGGGAGAAATTCATCTCCTCTTCCTCTTCCTGATGCTTCTCCTTTTCCTCCAGATAGCGCTGATAACCCTCCTCGATCTCCTGCTTTTTCTTGCTGTACAGCTCATCGACAATGTTGTTACATTTGCTGTATGCCTCTTTGAGTGCCTTGTTGGCATCCTCTACATCCTGGGCAGAGGCGTTAGTCAGCAATTCTGCAAGCCGGGCCTGAAAGTCAGCATAGACGGCATCAATGCGTACCTGACACTCTTCGTAGAGTCCCTTGACGCCATTTATCAGGAAGTCACGACGATTCTTGTCTACCTGGGGCATGGTATAGAGCACGTACTTCGATTCCTCACTGTCATTGTCGTCTGTACTCTTCATTTCCATCTTGAACTCCGGATGGGCTTCATAGATGCCCTGGATAATGGATTGGAGGTCGCTTTCCTCTTTCGGATAGACGCCCAGCTGATAATCGTCGGGCATGTTGACATTGGCAACATCCTCGATATTGAGCTCCTGCCCGTCTGCATACACCGATACCGGCAACAGGACTGCGATGTCAGCCTTGACGCAAAGATTCTTGAAGCGGTAGTTCAACAGTGCGATATAGCCACTCATCCGTTTCTGGGCTTCATCTATTTGGGATAAGATAATGTGATTCATTTTACTATGAGCTTTGAACTTTGAAATTGATGATTACTCTTCGGCCTTGAGCTTCGTGCTCAGACTGGTGCCGCCAGCGGCAGGTACGGCGATGCCGTCGCTGATGTTCTTTGACTTGAACGAGGACTTGGCCTCCAGATTATCGACTGTGGCCTTCGGGGTCTTGAGCTCGCTCTTCACCTCTGTATCGCCATAGATCTCCGTCTTGCTGCCTGCCAGAGCGGCATTGCCGCCACTGAGCTGGAGCACGGCCTTGCCGTTGTCCTGCTGGGCCTCCAGCGTCTTGTCGGCAAAGAGACCCACCTCCTCACTAACCAGCTGAAGCTTCTTGCTCTTGCCCTTTGCACCTACGGCCAGCTGCTCAGAGGCAATCTTCACCTTTCCGTCCTTGGCCAGTTCTGAGTCGGCATGGCTGTCCTTGTCTACATCCATCGCCTTCACGCCAACCTCCTTGGCATTCACGCTGATGCTGCCCACGGCCTTGCCCTCGCTGTCGGTGGCAGCAAGTGACAGTTTCTCGGAGCGCAGAGTCAGGCTGCTGTCCTTCGTCAGCGCCTTCTCCTTCAGCTCGCCATTGTCCAGATCATAGTCCACACCTTCCACGGTGACGGTCTTCGACCTGACGATGACATCGCCCTCAGCCGTATAACTGGCTTTGGTCTTCTTGCCTTTATCATCCACCTCCACGTTGGCAGCGTTCTCGGTAGACACCTCCACGGTCTTGGCCCTGACGCTGATCTTGCCGTCCTTTGTCAGGGCTTTCTCCTTCAGTTTCTTGTCGGCCACCTCGTAGTCCAAACTCTCCAGTGTGATATTCTTCGACGTGATGATGACACCGCCCTCGGCAGTATGCGTGGCAGAGGTGAGCTCACCCTCCTTGTCGTCGTACTTCATATCCGAACTGTTGGCAGTAGAAATTCCAACATACTTAGTGTTGATACTCAGGCAGCCGTTCTTCTTGAGCGAGCCGTCGTTTTCCACAGAGGCTATCACCACGTCGTTGGCTGTCAGCGAGAGACTGGCACCTTCATTATCACGCAGGTTGCCGTCGCCGTCAGCTGAAACAATATTGATTCTCTCACCAGTGATGGATACGGCAGCCCCCGTTGATGCCTGCTTGAAGGCATCGCCCTTCTTGATCTTGTCCTTCTCCTTGTTCAGGCATTTGATCTGCCGACTGGTCTCTGCCAGCAAGGAAATGACATCGGCATAGCTGCGCACTTCCTGTGAAAGGTTAAACGACAGGAGATCGATCTTGTCGTTCAGTTTTTCCGTCTCTATATAGCTGGCTCTGACAATATCGCTGTCTGCTGCCAACACTTGTCTTTCAGCCAACAGTTTCTCCATTGAAGCCACCATCTGTCCAAACGACAATTTGTGCTTCATCAGCTGTTTCTCCAAATCGGTGTTACGCTCTTTCAACTCACTGAGCAGTGCCTTCAGCCGTTTCTCCTTATTCTCACTCGACACGGCGGCCTCGATATCCAACCGCTCATCGGCATGGATGCGTACACCACTACACCCCGTGGATACAGGTGGCTCCGTAAACATCTCCTCGGCATTATTGCTCTGGAGCGTGATGTTCCTGGCCTGGCTGACAACCTCTGAGAGCGGATAGACCACATGTTCACGCCCGTCGCTGCCGGGATCTTCGGCGATGTGACGGATGCTCGGGGCATGTACAGCCACCTGTCCGCCCTCACCCACGCCATGCACATCGACCTGCGTACCACGCACGATGACAGCCGACCCTTTACCTTCAAGGAGTGCACCTCCCTCATCAACATGACCGATGATGATCTCTGGGGCTGAGAGTATCAGCCGCTCGTCATCGGAGATATAACGGCCCTTACGCTTGCCTACAGCCTCAAGCCGCATCTGCTGCATCTCAGCCTTGCACTTACGCAGCTCCGCCAGTTCCTTCTGGATGCTGCTCTCGTATTTCGACAGTTTCTCCTGCCATTCCTTAAATATATAGTCCATAGTCACTATTCACTTTTCACTATTCACTATTCACTTTTCCACTACATTCCACTCAACACTTTCTTCATCTTGTCGATATTATAGCGGTTGGCATAATCCTCCTTCTTCAAGTCGCCACCGTCGAAGTTAAGGGTAGCATCCTTCTGGTCGGAGAACAGTATCTGTCCGCCTTTACCAGCGGCCCATACATCACGGTCTTTTAGAGTCACCCGGTCTTTCAGACTCTTCACCCGGTCTTTCAGGCTAGTTCCTTCCGGCGCTGCCGCTATAGATTCTATGGGGTTGAGAGACCCAATATTCTGTTTGAAACTCTCTACAGCAGAACCGACTGTATTGTCAAGCAGCGTCTTAAGCACTGTGTTGATGAATACTCCTTCAAAATTCATCACGAACTTAGACCACCAGTAGTTATCAGTGAGGTTATCTTCCTTGAGTTGGGCTTCATAATTTTTCTCTTTGAGGAAAAATTTCGTCTCAATGAATTGCATAGAAACCTGCTCCGGATGCTTTGCCACCTTCATGATAAACATGGCAGCCCACCTTCTCTTCAAAAAGGCGGGATTGCCATAGATATCCGATGAGGATGGAGTTTCCGTCTTTAGCAACATATCTGTGGGCTGCCTCCCTTTGTAATAGACATCCTCCCACATCTCATTCCCATCAAATGCGACAGTAACAAGCGTATCCATCAATGTCTTTTCAATATAGGTCGGTTTTTCCACATCGTCTATGAGCGAAGCTATTGACGTCATGTGATCAAACAAAGCTGCTACAGACGGAGCTACAGCATTGATAAGTTTACAAAGTGTTTTCAAATTAGAAGGCTTGTCCTTATTTTCTCTAATTACTTCTGTTTTTTCAAGCACAAGTTTTGTTCCTTGTAAACTAATTTTTTGTTCCACCTTCCCTGGATCTAGCTTTCCCTTAAAGAACGATTCTTGATAGTCAGTTCTTTTGGGAACATAATTATCTATGATATCCTTCAAGATGTTAGGATCATTCGGATTTTTCAGCAGAAACGATGCTTTTAAAACATAGTCCGTGTACTTTGCAAAGGCATCTTTCCATAAATTATTATAGGTGTCGCAATATGCGTCCACCTTCGTTCCGATGATCGTCAGACAGTCAATCATCCGCTTGAAGAAGTCGTTTTCCTTATCCAGCTTGTCCGCATCGAATTTCTTGAAGCGGTCGGGCTTGATGATGGCCTTGCCGGAACCAGCCTCTAATGTCAGATAGCGCTTCGACTTCACACAGAGCGTTCCCTCAATGGGACGGAGGAATACCTCCAGTGCCGCACGCGCCAGAGTGGTATCGATAAACGGCGTTACAAACTTATCTACGGCCGTTGACACATTCGCCAATTTCTCGGTGATGAATTCTGCGACCTTTCCCCCCTTGGTGTCACGCTTGTATTCATAGTCAGCGCCTTTGATATTCGTGCCAGAGGTCAGCGACAGCTTGTTGCCGGCACTGATCGACACGTTCTTTCCCACAATCTTCACGTCGCCGTTTGGAGCTGAGATGGTGATGCCCGTAAAGGCGTTCATGGTCACCTTGCCCATGGAAGAGCTGATGCTGACGCTCCGTTTGTCGGACGACATGCTGATGGAATAAAGACCATAGCGGTCGCCTATCTTGATGCCGCCTGCCAAGTCTTTCGTATGGGGCATCGGCACCTTGCTGATGTAAGCCGTGACGACACCCAGTCCTGGATAGACTCCTGAGATGAAACCGTCGCCGCTCGACGGATCCTTGAACGTGATGCCGTGACCGTTAGGTGAGACAATGGCAATGGAGGCATTGGCATAGAGATCGGGACTGACCGTACGGTTAATCCGCTCGTCGGGAACCAGCACGTTCTTCGAGAACAGGCTTCCGATGACGTATGGGCGCTCCACGTTGCCGTTTTCGTAGTTCACCAGCACCTCGTCGCCCACTCTTGGCTTAAAGAAGGTGCCGCCACCTTCGGTGGCCATCGGTGTGGTCACGCGGATCCAAGGTGAAGAGATGGAGGAAAGGGCTTTCATACCATCAGCAGCCTTATTTTCGACATCCTTTGCCTTATTCTTCACATCTGCCTCCGCTTTTTCTACTTCTTTCTGCATATCATCACGCTCTTTCTCCTTGCCTTGCTGATTGCCACTATCGTCAACACTTTTGATAAGCGCATCAATCTCATTTTTCCTTTCTAAGAGTTTGCTGGCATCATTCTGACAGGCTCTGAGCCTGTCGACATAGGCTTGCTGCTCAGCTTGCATCAGTTTATGATCCTCCTGTTCCTCTTTGGCTCTAACGATTTCCAGTTCGAGGGCTTTAATCTTCTTCTTATCCTGCTTCTTCTCTGCTTTATCTTTTTCTTTTTTAAGCTTTTCGTTAATATCCGAGATTTTATTATCAAGACTAAGAATCACCGCTGAAGTTAATGCAAGATCCCATTCTCTTTTCTTGAGGCTGTTATTACTATCTTTCTCCTCATGGAGGTTTTGCAGGTCGTTCTTCTCATCATTCAGTCTATCCAGTTCTGCCTGCAGTTGTGCCAGCTTTTTGCGCTTCACTTCCAGAATTTTTTGCGCCTGAGCATATTTTTCTTCAGCATCAGGCAAGTCTTTGAACTTACCGCTACTCTCCGTCTGCCAGGGATAGACAATGCGAACACGCCCCTGATACTTGGGATCATCGTTGTCGGCTATAAACGCCGTCTGAGGCTCTGCCTTTCTCACAATCGGCACATCCAATACTGGGGGGTAACTCAGATTGGTATTCTCGTCGTCGGTTTCAGTCTTCTGACGGTCTGGAATGGCGAAGATGAGTTGGTTTTGTGTCTCCCTGGTTTTGGGAATCACCTCTCCGTTATACTTCGCATAAGAATGGGTCCATTTCGTATTGTCCTCCATGACGATTTGGATGACCGTATATACCTCACCCGCATCCGAGAGTTTAATTCTGTCGCCCAATTTCACATTGACATAGTCGGTATCCATATCGATGCAGATGATTCTTAACTGCACCTCTTCTTCATATTTCCTCACGTCATGGTAGTAGTTCAGCGTAGTCCAACCCTCAGGTGAAAGCGTTCCAAACGGCACTGCACTCAACTTGCCATCACCCTGTTCCAGCTTCTTGGCCCTGTTGTTGGTATTGGTTTCTGCCACGTCAATGTATTTGTTGAATCCTTTCACATTTGACTCGCTCGCTGTCGAAATGCTATTTTTGATGGTCATGGCTTCATTGATGCCATAGCTCACCAGGAATCCAGTCACATCAGTGCACCCCGACATCAACTGGTTCAGCAAGGGGAATATCTGAGTGCTGGCAGCAGCACTTGCATCTCCAGCCAATCCCATCTCACGGGTAAAGGTTGAAAACTTATCGGCATACAGCGGGAAGAAATACTCATCCTGAGCCAGTTCCGAATTATATGACAGACGATCAGGGAAAGCATCTGTCGGATAGCCTGCGGAATTTTTTTTCACGACATCATAGTTAGTTCCCTCCATCTCGCCTGTCCTATCCTTGATACTGTCGCGGGCATAGCTGTCGATGTCCAATGGTCCTGCAGAAATGTTCTGATAAGTCACTGATGAGTATTTGTCAATCAGTATCGGGGAGGGCTGCACTGTCGTCTTCTGGTTTTTAGCATCAAAAGTTGCGGAGGAACGCATTGGCAGGCCCAAGTTTAGTTTGCCATCCTCGAAATAGAGGAATTCGCCGCAGCGGTTGGCCGTTCTGGCCAAAAAATCATAAAATGACTCATTATACTGCACCAGATAGGGATGTATAAACTCAGAGGCAATTTTTATAACAATACTTTTTAATGACACAGGATTAGTAATCACCCGCGTATGGTTATATTTCAACATCCGCATATTGGCAAAGTTCACCTTGATCTCATCGTTTTCCGGCGTGAAGTTCTTACGCTCCACATCCAGGATCTCTGAACCCAGTTTCTTGGCCACATACACCTTGCTGTACTTGTCGAGGGTCATCAGCTTGTCCTTGCTGAAGATGGTCAATTTCATGAACAGCTGCTCTGTGACGCCCTTCTTCTCCTGAGGCAGGATCTCATGCACATAATAGTTTTCGGCTATAGGAACGCCATCCTTCAGCAACGTCACATTTTTCTTAAGCAGCGACTTGATGACTGTAGGAACATCTGGTTTAGGCTTGATGCTGATTTCCGCCTCAATCACTCCAGGCTGATAGATCTGGCGATTAAATCTGACACCATAAAGATTATGCTCATGTTCGATTTCTTCTTTGTCATCCTTATTTTTGACGGTCTTGGTTTCTGGAAATACCAAGTTGCCTATCTCGAGCTTTAAGTTATATTTGGTCTCGGTTGCCATAATCGTAATGAATAGTCTCTGTGTATAGGTTTGCCGTTATTCAAAATCAAAGAGGTCTGTGAAACCTGACATCTCAAACAGGTTGCTGACAAAGCTGTTTATTCCCTTGATAGTGACATGCTTGCCTTTCGACTGGGTGTCGAGCGCAATGCTGAGGAAAACGCGGAGTCCGCTCGATGCCACATACTCCAAATTGGAGCAGTCAATAACAATCTCCTGGCTCTCGCTGTCGAAAAGCGGCTTCAGGTCTTCTTCTACTTCAGGTGTCGACTTAGTGTCCATTCTTCCCTCGAACACAACGGTGATTACACCGTCTTTTTCTTCAACTGTCGTCTTCATATTTACTCCTTTTTTTATTTATTATTATTGTTTGACTCTTTATTATCCGTTAAACCTGATGGCCATCATTGTTAAATCATCGCTCTGATCGGCACCTGCTACAAAGGCCTCCACAGCATCTGACATTCCACTGATCAATGACTTTGACGTGCTAACCCCATCCGAGATCAGACGCTGAGCCGTCTCAACCATTCTGTCATCACCAAACATTTTCAGCTCGGCATTCATGGCCTCAGTCAGTCCGTCGGTATAGAGGAACAGCGTGGTTCCAGGGGATATCTGTGTCTCCTGGAAAACATATTTCATGCCCTTCATGACGCCCACTGGCAGTTTGTGGGAAACAGGCAATTCTTCCACACTGGAGCCTATCAGCAAGGGGGGATTATGCGCACCACAGCTGTAGGCCAAATGACCTGTCTTGAGGTCGAGACAGCCAATAATCATGGTTACGAACATGAGGGCATCGTTGCCTTCAGCAATCTGGTTGTTGATGGCCATCATGATCTGCTCAGGTTGGTCAAGATACCTCGAGACAGTACGGAACTGGGATGTCGTCACCGTCATCAGCAGAGAGGCAGGAACCCCCTTGCCCGAAACATCACCGATACAGAAGTAAAGGGTGTCATCCTTGAGGAAGAAGTCATACAGGTCTCCCCCGACTTCCTTTGCAGGGATCATCGATGCGTAAAGGTCGATTTCTGGCCGATCTGGAAACTTATGAGGAATCATAGAATTCTGGATATTACTTGCCACCGCCAGTTCGCTCTCCATCCTGATGGACTCTCTGGCTTTGTCGTACATCATCAGCGAATCCTCGTAGGACAAGCTGAGATCATCGTACATCTCTCCAAGCTTGTCGTACTCACTCTTTAACCGTCCGACCTCCTCCGTCAATCGTCGGTTCTCCTCTATCAGATCTTCATAGCTCTTTTCCATTATATTTTTTGCTATTGTGAATATGGTCTGGCCTATGCTTTTTCCACAGTGAGGTGACGTGTAAAGCCCGTCATCTTCAGGACGTCATAAATGTCGTCGTTAACATGTGTCAACTTCATCTGTCCGTCGAGGCTGCGAACCACGGTACGCATCGTGGATTGGAATATGCGCAGGCCTGAGCTGGCCATATAGTTCAGTGCAGTGCAGTCGATTTCCAAGTCGACGCCTTGCACCAATGCAGGCTGGATATCAGCTTCAAACTGTGCGGCGTTCAGTGTGTCGATACGCTCGCCTGTCTTAATGATGGTCTTACCACCTTCCTTAATAATCTGTGTCATATGATTTACGATTTATTTTTTTTTACCTTTTTACCTTTTTACCTTTTTACCTTTTTCACAGTTTCTTCTTCATTGTCAACTGGTTCATGTCACCAAGTCGCTGGTAGCTTACCTCGTTCATGATGTTCTTCACGATGAGGATTCCCATACCGCCCTGTTCTCGGTCCATCGGGTTCTCTTCGATGTCGGCATCCTCCTTGGCGGTGGGGTCAAAGGGTTTGCCTGTGTCAGAGAGTACGAAGGTCAGTTCCTTGCCATCGCTCTCAGCTGTGAGCGTGATGTCGGCACTGGTACCTTTGGGATAGGCGTAGAAGATGACGTTGGTCACCATCTCCTCCATGGCCACCTGCAGTTTCATGGCCACGTGCATGTCGAGCTGCAGTTCGTCGCAGATGTTCTCCATGAACTCCGTCACGCGGGTCAGCTCTTGCTCTTCGTTTTTAAATGTCAGCTCTCGTTTCATATCATTGATGTTGTTACAGCTTTTCTGCGCAAAGATAAGAAAAATATTTTAAGAAACAAAGGAAAAACGTGTTTTTCTTCTAAAATATAACAAGATACCACCCCGTCGGTGTAGCTATAGCCAGCAAGAAGCCCCAGCCGATTGGCTGGGGCTTCTTATTGGTTATTTGCGGATCAGTGTCGATCCCAACTTTCCTAATTGTATCGCATACACACCTTGCTGCAGTCCCTCCAGACTGATGGCACCGCCCTGCACCGTCGTCTGCTTCACGGGCACGCCCTGCAGGTTATAGATGGTGGCCTCCGTGCCTTCCTCAGCGCCGTCGGTATAGACGATGTCGCCACTCACGCGGAAGTTCACGTCTTTAGGCTGCTCCTTGCTCAGTGTGGGGATGCTCGTGTCGATGCCCAGCACGTAGAGGATGCCCTTATAGGCATTGATCTTGCCTTCGCCGAATCGTTCGGGACTTTTCTCCGTAAACTCGTCTTTGTCTGCCGAGTGCTTGATGATGTCCTTGATGTCAGCAGAAGTCAGCGTCTTCCCCTTGTCCATAGCAGCCTGCAACCACAGGGCCACGACACCAGCAGCGGCAGGTGTAGCCATCGAGGTGCCGCTCATATAGACATACGAATAGTCGCGATCGCCCTTCTGTCCTGTGAACTGGTTGGCATATCCCTTTTTCTCATACAGAGGATCAATATCTATTTCAGGGTCAAAGCTGTTACCTGCAGCCACCACCGCGACGCCTGGTGAGCATACATCGGGGTGCTTGTGCCCTGCCAGGTCGGTGCCGTAGCTGCTGAAATAGGCGAAATCTCCAACGGGGAATGCTTCTAGCTCAGTAGGCTCCTTGTCGTCGATGGTCTTCATCAGATTGTTGGCAGCATAAGCACCAATGGATACAGGCTCGCCCGAGGTGTTCCAATCGCCTATTGATACGCTGCCGTCGCCATTCAGATATTTTCCATCATTGTCCTGTCCTACCAGGGAAACGCCCAGATCACCCCAGCAGTGCAGCTCAGTAGCCTCGTCGGGAATCAGGTTGAGTTTGAATCCGAGATAATCGTCCCGTTTTTCCTCGCCCCTGTCGTTAGTCTGAGGCTTAAACTCCAGTCCGGACATACTAATATACACCTCATTATAGGTATAAGGCTTGTTGTCCTTGTCGTTCGCCTGATTCTGATAGCACCATATCTGGGGGCTGCCTTTCTCGATGTATTTCAGCATCTCTTCGACGGCTTTCAACTCTGGTCCTTCCAGATGACTGTTGTCGGCATTCTCTCCGGCATAGAAGTAAGTGCCTTGGCCATACTTGCCCTCGTCGGGGTCGGAGTTGAATGTGAGTGGCATCTGGTAGTACTTATATCCGTCGATCATGCTGACAATGGCAATCTGCATCTTTACATTCTTCGGGGTCTTCATACCTCCCCATACATAGCCGTCTGGTACGCCGCTGGCGAGAACGCTGATGGTATCCTTGGCTGCACTTTTCAAGTGGAGGTAGTTCCTATCGCCTCCCTCGTTACTAGCGCAGAGCATCAGCGGCAGCCTTAAGTCCTTCACGTATGTACCCAGCATTCTCGCCATGTTGCTGGTGCCGTCATGCCATCCGTCGTGCGAGTTCATGCTGAAGCTTACCACGAGCGGCTTCTTCATCTTGATGGCCTGATCTGTCATGTACTCAAGGCTCTGACCAACCAAGTAGGCATATGCGTCGGTTTGCTGATTGCTCATATCAGCCAAGAATCCTTCGGTGGCAGTAACCGGACAGATCAGGATGTCAGCTTCAGGAGCGATACCGCCGAGCGGCTGCTTGGTAAGTCCTTTCACGTCGCTGATGCTGCCTGCAGCGATGCTGATGCAGTGCGTTCCGTGCGATCCGTTAGTGTCTTTTACCTTCAGTGTGTCGAGGATGTCTTCAGTTTTGCTGTAGGCCGATCCGGTCAGTGTCCATTCGCCGATTCTCACGCTGTCGCCGCCAAATTCGTAGTTACCGGCCTCATAGACGCCCTTGATGCGCAGGTTGCCGTCCTTATCCTTGAATATCGGATGCGTAAAGTCGAATCCACCGTCGATGATACCCACGATGACGCCCTTGCCCGTATAGGCCTGGGGCAGCTTGTCGCCTGTTCCGTCGTTCACCAGATCAGCCTGTGTCGCCTTGCGGGTCGCGTCGGTCTTCATACTGACTTTCGGGCTGATGTCGATTTTCTGCACGCCCTTCACGCTGGCCAGCGTCTCGAGTTTCGAGTAGGGTGCGTCGAGCAGTATCAGGTCGCCTCTGACCATTCTGACAGCTGCACCAGCCGTCTGCAGTTCGCGGGCCACCTGCTGTGCATCAGCATCTGCTGCGCAGTTCACGAAGAAGTAGCCGCGTTGCATTCCCGGCGCTACGAGTTGTCCACGAGTTGCAGCCCTTTTGGCACTGATTTCCGCCTGCTGCTTGGCCACCTTGGCCCTGTGGGTCACGAATCCCTGTGCCCCCGCTGTGAGAGCACTCACGAGTAATGTTGCTAGTAAAAGTTTTCTCATATTGTGATGATTTTATGATTGTAAGCCATACGATGCTGCAAAAATAAGATAATTTTGTGAAAAAACAAAGAATAATCAAGAAAAGATTCGATTTATTAGCAAATGATTGTAACTTTGACGAGATAGGCGTCAATAACACCGATGTACTGACCCTCACCGACGACCAAAAAGCCCAACTGAAGGCGTTGGCCGACAAGCTAATCCTCCTTGCCCAGTAAAGTTGATTATAACAAAGTGACGAACGGGAGACAAAAAAGACGGGAGATTGGGGAGACAGAGGAGACGAAAAAAGAGAGGTTTTGGCCTCTCTTTTTCTCTTATTTCTTGCAAAATGATAACTGATACCTATCCTCTATTTGGTCAGCCTCTTCCATAGTAAGCTTAGAACATTGTACTACCCTACAGCATGAAACTAAATCAAAGGCATCATATATCAAATCATCTGCAATCATGCATATTGTTCGAATTGTCGGGCTGCAAATTGGCTCTGACGGGCAGTTTATACATAGACCATGATCTTTTACTACCAAACCAAACATTTCCCCTTCAATTTTCTTGAATCGCCCTAAAACCAATTCTTTTGCCTTTAGGAAGCAGTCAATTTGCTCTTTCTTCGATAGATTAGCAAACTGCTCTAAATTGTATTCTTCTAATATTATCATACCTTTGCTTCTTTATTTAGCATAGCTTTGTCAAACAGCTCGCCATTAACTATTGGTCCTCGTGGCATATGAACTCTTTTTGGTAATGTTTTGTGTAAACTCATCAAATGCTTTTTGATAATCTTCTCTGATAATCTCTACGTGAGTTAAATGGGTTAAGATGATAAAGAAGTTATCAAAAAAAGAACGAACACTTCCCAGGTCAGACCAATCAACGATAAAATGATCTTTCCTGTAAATAGAAGGCAGAGATTTCAGCATGCGTTTCATCAGACTGTTAGGCATAACGAGGAATCTGGATAGGCAAATAGCTATATCGCAATACCCCCTGGCACAATAACTTCTCATGTCGCGCATAACAGTCAGATACAGCATCCTACTGTCTGTAGTACTGGTTGTATTCCATTTGAATATTCCTCTGTTCATGGCTCTGATTCGTCATCATCATCATCTTCAACAAACGTATTGTTGTTGTAGTCTGTTACGAAATTCTTGTAAGAGTATTCGGTATGAGTGAAGGTCTGCTTCTTATAGACCGCAAGCACTACCTTTTCTTTCTGTACAAAAGCCTCGCGCATGATTCCGCAAAACACATCGTTTACCTCTTGCGATGGGGTAATGGCGAAATCGCCGTTCTTGCTTGTACCAAGTGCAATATCCCCTGTTGGCAGATCGGTGTACTTATATTCTTTGATATTAAAGTTTGGTTTTTTGGCAAAGCCATTGATCTTTTTCTTGAAAACAGGGAACATGCTATGGTTCATGGCGAAGCCTGGAACCAAGTCATAGATACCTTCTGGAATCCGGCAGTTATGCATGAATACACGGCCCCTGCCATCAGCCAATTCAAGTGTCATGCACTTGAAATTGAACTGGGGGATAGATAGTATTCCAAAGGTCACACTGAGATTATCTTCTATTCTCTTCAAGTTAATTTTTATCATTCCTTTTTGCTTTTTTGTAGGTGTCGTTACTGATTTTGGTTATAACCTTATCCTTTTTCCATCTCCAGAGGATCTGGCTTATACGGCTATGAATTCCCATCTTGATGCACTGTGCAATGACATCGTTCTTGGAGAATTCATCAGAGAGGGCTTCGAATAAGCCGGAATGGCGCTTGACGTCCGTCTGAACCTCGCTTTGAAGCTTATTGTACTTTTCTCCAAACATCTTAAGGCTCTCCTGCAAGTCCCGGTTCATGAACCACACAACGAAATCTTTCACTATCTTCCGTTCCCGCTCCTTCATAGACGACCAGCAGCAGGTACATACAAGCGCAAGCCTGAAACCCTTTACTGCAACTCTACGTCTGAAAACGTCGGCGGCTGCATCATTAGCCAGAGAGGCACTGATACGGGTTTTCTCCAGCCATGACAGGATTGTGTTGTTAATCCAGCTCATATCTACCCTGGTTTTGGCCCTAAGTTTGAATTTCCACTTGACGTTCTTATCGAATTCAGTGGATGAGGAATCATACAAATGGATATCATCTGAATCCATGTCGACAGGCTCTTGGTAGGTGTTGGCATCGCACCTCTCAACGAACCGGTCGATGATTTCCAACTGTCGATTGGTCAGGGGCTTCCATGCCTGGAATTTAGCGAACTGCTGATTTTCAATCTCGCAGATGCTGATTCGTGTAACCATACCGTCTTCAATGTTGCTGTAGTACTTCTGAACAGCCCCGGGTGTGCCTGTCAGCAAGATGTTATAATATACCTTAACCATACCCTTAAAGGTGGCCGCACTCTTGAACGACTGACCATATTCTGAATTATCCCAGGCAGTTCTGAACAAGTCGGATTTATCTGAACCTCCAGAGCTTGATCCTTTCTTGAAGGTATCCACCTCTTCAGCGAAGGTAAACATGTGGAATCCTCGGTTATCACGCATTTTCTCCAGGAATTCAGGCAGAGAGTTAATGGCGGGCATGATCCGGACCATCACATGCGGCAGGTCGTTACCCTTATCATCCTTAGCTCTTGTTCTTTCATCAACCAACCAAAGCTGCTCACGAATATTATTGATTTCGTCTCTGATCTTAATCTTTCTCATGAGCAGGTCAACGATTCTCTTTGCAAAGCTCTTACCACATGAAGGAGGTGCCCAGACGCAGCTGAAGAAAGTCGTAGTCTGCTCAGTCAGATCAATGTAGTCAGCCTTAACGTAGCTCGTCAATGTTCCCATGACTGGGAGGAGCGCCACAATCGTAGGATAGATAAAGTCGGGAGGGCAGATTGCACAGAACTCTCTGAATACAGGTGGCAGCGGCGGCAGCGGCTCGCGCTCCTCTGCTTCACTTTCCATGTATTCAATCGCCTCCCTGTCTTTCTTGGTAATGATCAAACCCCTGCGTTTCAGCCAGAAATAGAAATCCTTGGGTATTTTGGTGGTATTATTCGACTTGCATATAGAAGTACATTGCGACCATCTTTTTTCAGGTGTGCCCTCGCATAAAGGTAAGACTGCAAATACGATTCTCGGGTCGTTGTCACAGATATTCCTGAAATTCTTTACAAGGTCGTTATAGAAACCATGACGAAGCCCTTCTTCCGGCACTCCACCAAGATCGATAATATATTCCTTTGCAATGTCCGATACATGTTTGCCGCCATAACTGATGTTACGCATTTCGTCCGTAATCTCTGGCAGTCCCGCCTTTCCTCCCTTGGATTTTTCTACGCTGGTGGTTAGGGTTGGTTGAAGAATAGGATGATCAGCAGGGGTATAATCAAAGAAATCCTCTGCAATATAAATCATCCAATCCTTTTTTACCATAAATGAAGCTCTTGACAGGTCGTTGACCACAGTATCGAGCTTGCCATAATCAGAGAGATCGAAATAATTCATAAACCATTCGATATGCTCTTTCAGTGTCGTGAAATCACGGGTACACTGAACGATAAGACGCAAACCTCCAGATGGAGTTTCATGCACCATCTTGATTCCGAAAAAATCAAGGACCGATCCATGAAGTCCATCTACCTTAGCCCCACACTCCTCTGCATCCTCCTTAATAAGCTCAAATTTCGAAATCATCTTGCCGTTGTAGAGGTCTGCCCAGATTTCCCGGGCAGACATCTTGGCGTGATCGATATCAATCATGAACATCTGTGTAGGTGTCAAATACTCTGCCTCGCGCCTCCCGTCTTTATTATAACCGCAATAGAAGGCAACTGGCAACGCATACTTGTTCGCCTCGTATACCTTTTTATTGCCTACATTCTCTCGGGCATGGTCGCAATGCATCACTACTTGTGGGTCATTGGTGATGGCCTCAAAGATTTCGGGGGTCAGCTCCTTCGTCTCTGTTTCAAGTCTGTTTGCAGCGTAACGAAATACACTCATAATGCTAATTCTGATAAATCTTTATAACACTCTATAATAACTTCTTTGAAGTCTTTCATCACATCATCCAAGCTACCCTTGTGAAGAGAAATGACTACTCTTACGAGGTTCTTCGAGAGATAGATGGCGTGTCGGTCACCATCTATTGCCTTTTTCAGATTACCGGGCTTAGTGCCTGACTGATAGGGCTTCACAATGATCATACCATTCTTAGCCAAACGGAATGAACCTTGATAAACAACGTCCACCTCTAAATTCATTGGCTTTTCAATAGTGTAGTCTGGCAATTCTATCGAAGCCAGTTTCTTCTCTTCGTCCATAACAATACCAGTTTTAATACTGTCTTGGCACGCGATACTTATCGTCACGTAAGAAAGCCGTCACTTGAGTGAACTGGGCTTCTTTGCCATTGACTACGTTGATAGAGAGAGACATCAACACGCGTTCGCTGGTTCCAACCAGATCAGCCAGGTCAGCAACCTTGACAGTCTTCTCGCTGAAATCCACCTTCGCGGATTGAGTAAACGACCTGCCATTCTCGATTTCATCCCATTCGATGATGAACGGAGTGAATTTGTAATGGCCATTCCTGCCTTCTCCTTCTACAGAGGGCATCACTTTACAGATTTTTGCTTTGATTTCCATAATTGAAACTGATTAAAATTTAAATATATAACCTTGATAGGTGTTCATTGCTTCATGCCTGATTTCCTTAGACATCTGGCTATTCGAACTAAAGCTTAACGCCTTCGATACGTTCACAGCTCCGTATTTCTTAACGAGCTCCGATCTGGATGCTGGGTCTACATAAATTTTTTCCATACGATAATTTTTTTCGATGCAAATTTACACACAAAAAAAATCCCAACCCGGAATAAATCCAAGTTGGGAATTGTTATTAGAGTTTTGGAGTTTTTATTGGAGTTTTACTACGATTTAATACCAAGTTTTACCATTAAAAACTCTGCTACAGCATATTGCTGTTTATAGTTGTCACTTATATCTTTATATGTTTCCCATGATGAGGGTGAACATGTTGCAATCTGCGGAACTGATTTCACTCCATCAGTCAACGACTCGTATGTGATGACATTGGGATTTCCACCATAGTCTATCTCCATATCGGTTATTTTATTCTTAAAGGAAGTCATCTGTTTTGGATATTGACAGAAAGTAGAAAGCACCCTATAAACAGCCCACCATTGCTTCTTGTTCCTGAACAGCAGTTTGCCTTTATTATCCTTCTCTTTAAGGAGTGCTTCCAAAGTTACCTTGATGTCTTTGTCAGACACCGTCAGCGGAACATCTTTGACGATGTTGTTTTGAACGCCGATGCCACCAGCCTCTATATTGCCAAACTCGTTTTCCACAACCTTTACGCCAACGATATCACCCTTAAAGTCCTTCAAGTTGAGACTTTCAGCAACCGTCTTTGCCAGTTCTTTAATATTATCTATATCCATATCAGTCTTTCTTGATTTCGTTGTTTACACCAGTCCCCCCTGCCTCGACATTTTGAATCTCTGTACCTACATGCTTTTGCAGCACCACTTCCTTTATCTCAATTTTGGGTCCAATATCAGGAGTCTTCAAAGCTCTTAGCTTCTCCATCTTAGCCTGGTATGCATATATCTCTATTAGATGGTTCTCAAACATACAACACTGTCGCATCTCTTGTATCAGAAGGTGTGGCTTTCCAATGTTGCGCTTATAACAATGTAAGAGTGAAGGTAGAGAAAACAAATCTTTCAGTTCTTTCTTTGCCTCACGGACATCATCAATATCATCTACATATTCTTGCAGCATCTGAGCGTTGTCGTTACAATACCTCATATATTGCCTTTCATATAGATTTTTCATTTGGGCATCGTTCACTTCAGCAAATCTTTTATATGCATTGTCTATATGGAAAAATAGCAGTTGTAAAACTTGTATAAAATTGGGAACTATACTATTAGTCATTCTGAGAAGCTGACGGTTTATTATTTTAGTTGGCTCGTTCTCTTCCTCAGAAGCCAGCAATAATCTTTCCATATTTTTTAATTCATTGCTACAATATGGAAGTATTCTTGGTAAGATACTCTGTAACTGTTTCCGAACCTTCATGTATTCGTCAGATGGCTCGCAACTATTAGCCAAGAGCAACATCTCGCCCATGTTTTGATCGAAAACCTCTGCATATTTCATAATTCCTTCTACCTCAGATGAAGCCAAATGCACTTCCCCCATCAATTCGCTAATACGACATTCGCGAGCCATCAACCAGTCAGCCCGTTCACAAAACCTGCCAAGAACCCACACAACATCATCAAGTTTGTCGAAGAAATACTTCACAAACACGCTACGCTGGCTAATGTCAGTTTCCAAGTCTATATAAGCTGCTTCACCCATTATTCATTAATAGTTACTTGCCCGTTCATTAACAGAGGAAGAAGATATTCACGAAGGGATTGAAGTTGTTTAATCTGTATTGAATTTTTCGTAATAATATTAAATGAATCCTCAATAATACTGTTGAATGAGTTCACGACCACTGGAGGAGGTACAACTATTGACAGGCTTCCAATATCCGAAGGATTAATAGATGGATATGACGTCACAGCTGTATCTGCCAATTTCGCTAAGAATTCAACAATATAATCACTTGTTAAAAACATGTAAATCCTAAATGCATCATTTTTATCTTTAGCATCCAATGTCGCGAATCCTGTTGATACGATGATATTTGATGGAGGATTTAATAGAATACCATAGTGACCTAACGCAGGACGAACTGTAGAAAAAAGTATTGTTTTATCTTTTACTTTTCTTTGTGCTCGACTTGGTTTTGTGTTTCTATCGTATGTTATAGTTTCTCCAATACAGTTCCTGTTCAGATTACTTGTATCAAGATAATCTATAGTTTTTATAATATCTTCATTTGTTAATGACGCATCATTTATATTAGTCAAATTATCAATAGTGTCATCACTCCATCCCTCAGGAATCTCCTGTTTCAGAGTTTCATTCCATACCATCTTACCGTGAGAAGACTTATATGGCTTCCCTTCCTCATTAGGAAAGTCATACTGTACAAACCAATAGTCGTATATTTGCTTGGTTAAATCTTCAAGTTTATTAGTGATTAGATTATTCAATTCTATCTTGTGATCTATATCTGACAAATAATTCCCTATACGTTCTTGTTCTTTAGGTGAGGGAAGATGCAAGATCATATCTTCGATAGCTTCCTTTGATAGCGTATATCGCTGCCCGCTACCAGTCGCGTTGTTGGAAAAATGTTTCTGTGCATATTTGGTATGCAGAAGAGCGTTTAGATATTTACCGTTTATTCTATCATCTTCAGGAATGTCATTTTTGGGTGTTATTAGTGCGCAATGATACCCTAATACCACATCATCAAAATCATCGGCAATATAAGCGGCTACTCCTATATCATCGCGAGTCTCGCTATCTTTGGTAATTGCAACTTGCCCCTTGTGTAAACTTAATGATTCTATGTCACTATTAGAAGCTGATGCTAACATCAGACCTTCGTACATGTTTTTTGTAATAGCCCAATTGTAACAATAGTTCGTTAAAAATTCAATATACGGCGTAACGGCTAAGCCGCGCAGCCAAAGAGTTCTTTGAAAATGTGATTAATTAAAGTTTGGTTCGGTCGGTAGTGGGACA
>JAEEGK010010842.1_pt1 | contig 20969 bp, 10 predicted proteins | sample 8958771 | NCBI WGS metagenome assembly JAEEGK01 (sample SAMN16246547, study PRJNA631951) | gut metagenome | biome: gut microbiome; feature: rumen; material: SC-attached | host: Bos | place: Iran: Karaj | collected 2018-10
AAGAATAGAAAGGGAGAGAAAAATTCAATTAAGAAATACAAAACTTCTTCAAAACTTTCCAAGTAAAAAAGAAAGAGAAGAAATAGATAATTTAAAAGAAACAGTAATGAAACTTCAAGAAGAAATGAGAATGAAAGATCAAAGAAATAAATTAGCAATGGATAGATTAAAAAGACAATTAGAAGAAGCAAATAAAAAGAATGAATCTTTACAAAATGAAATAAAAATTTATGAAGAAATGAGAATAAAAGGAATGAAAGAAAATCATAATGTTCTTCAAGTAAAAAGAATGCCTTCAAATAAGAATAATTCAAGTAATAAATTAACAGATAAAACAAAAAATTTAAATAATAATAATAATAATAATAATAAAGTATTAAAAAAAACAAAATCAAATCAAAAAAAAGATAATTCACCATATAGTAAAAAAGAAAGCAATGAAGAAATAAGAAATCAAAGTAGTCCAAAAACAAAAAAAATAAAATCCGAAATAAAAACAATTCCCAAAGCAAATAATAACAATTCAAATTCTCCAAAATCAAAAGAAGAAAGTTTAAACGAAGAAGAAGAAGAATTATCAGAAAACGAAATAATAAAAGAGAAAATAATAAAAAATTTAAATCCTCAAAAAATAAACACTCAAAAAAAAATAATAAAAAACGATGAAGAAATAAATAATAACAATATAAAAGAAGAAGAAAACTTTGATATAATATTTCCATCAAAATATCACGATCCTTCAAATCAATTAGTTCGTTTATTAAAGCAAGAAATAACAAAAGATGGTAAAATAGTAAAAATATATGAAAACGGTCGACAAGAATTTATATTCCCAACGGGATTAAAGAAAGAAACATTTGAAGATGGTTATCAAATAAATTATTATCCTAATAAAGACATTAAACAAATATTTCCAGATGGAAAGCAAATATATATTTTTGCAGATAATAAAACAATTCAAATTAAGTATCCTAATGGATTAGAAGTTGTTAAATTTTCTACTGGTCAAATTGAAAAAATGTTTCCTGATGGAACTAAAGTTGTTAATTATACTGATGGGACTGTTAGGACTGTTTATAATGGAGGATATGAAGAAATTTTCTTTGTTGATGGGACTATTCAAAAAGTAGATAATCATGGTGTTGTTACTATTGAAAATACTGATGGAACTAAAGATATTATTTATCCTGATCAAAAAAGAAAAAGAATTTTTGCTGATGGAAGAATTGTTGATGTTGAATAAAATTTATAAACATATATTCAGTTTATTTATTTTTTATTTTTTTTTATTTTATTATTTTTTTAATGATTTATTTTTAATTTTTTTTATCATTTTTTTTTTTAAGTTTATTTTAGGTTTTTTTTTAAATATTTTTTTTATTTATTATAGGTTTTTGTTTTCAAAGATTTTTGTAAATTTTTTACTTCTTTATCTTCATTGTTTTACATAAATGATGAATATTAATTGATTATTGATTTATTTATAGATTAATATTTATTATTTTTCGTGATTATTTTCTACAATTAAATTGAAAGTGCCTTATTATAACAGAAATAAATAACATTTTTATTTTATTGTATTACATTAATATCTCTTTTTCATATTTATTCTAAAATTTTTCCTAATGAATTTTTTTCAAATGAATTTCATCCAAAAAAACAAAGATAAAAGAGATTATTAATTAAAGGTAAAAAAAAGTTTTTAAAAATAAAGATTAATTTTCCTTTAAAAATTGTTAATTTAAGAAGAATTCCGTTAAAGAAATTTCTTATAAAATAAAAAATTTTATTTTTTTGTTTAACTCTTAAAATCTTAATGAATCAAATTATATCAGTAATAAAATTGAAAAAATATATTATGATTTTTGGACAATTTTTTAAAAGGAAATTTATATATTACTTAATATAAATTATTAATTAAACAAAAAGGTATCTCATATTAAATCATAATTATTATAAAATAAATAAATGACATTAAACAAAGAAAGAGAAGAATATAATTTAGTTTCTTATAAACAATTGGAAAAAATCTTTATTCAATGTGAGAAAAATTCACAATTAGATAAAGAAATTAGCATAGATAAAAATATAGAAATAAACAGTCAAATTAAATTACCAGTTGTAAATTTCATGAGTTCAAAAAATAAAATGAAGGATATTTTGAAAAGAAAATTAAAAAAATTTTCTTGTTCATAATCATTGTAAATGAAATAATTTAACAATTACTATTTTTAATTGTATATTAATAGGTAATAATTTTTTACAACTTGAAATTTTTTTAGCTTAGATTTATATATATCATAACATAATTTCTCATTTATCAATTAAATAGCTTTATTTAAATAGGATGTAAAAGATTTTATTATATATATTAAAAATTTATAAACAATTTAGAATTAATTTTTTTTAATTAATATATAAAATGAAAATTGTTTTAAGAAAAATCCTTACATTTAATATAATAAATTTAAATACTTAAAAATATATATAAAACTAAAATTTTTTAAATGAATATTAAAATAATATTTCTGAAAAGAAAAGAACTAAATAAAAACATAAATGAAGTTAACAATAAAGGAAATAAATAAATAAAGGCAATTTTAATTTAAAAAAAATTAAAAAATTAAAATTTATTTTCCATCATCAAGAGGATTCCAAAAATCAGGTAATTGATTAGTATTTCTAGGAGGAGCAAATCCTAGAATTTTTTGAATGATCGGTCTAAAAGATACATTACATAAAACATATAAGAACATAAAAGCACAATCAGTTAAATCATTACTTAATATCCCTCTATGACTCATTGCTCTAATTAATCTAAAAGGAATAAAAGGTAATTTTGCAACAACAATTCCTTGGAATAATCCATTAAATAAAGAAATAAAAAATATTGTAAATAAACCTATAATAAACATTGATACCATTTTTGTTAACATCATTGTGAAATTTAAATATTTTAAATCATTTTCTTGTTTTTTTAGTTTTTTATCCAATTGTTTATTTTTACCTTTTATATTTTCTTTATTTAATTCTATCTTCTTTTTTAATGAATCAATTTGTTTTTTTGTTTCTTTATATTTCTTAGTTCTATATATAAACATCCATGTTAAAAATTCAGCAAATAAATTTGTAAATATTGCTAAAAATATTATTTTTATACAATCAGTTGGATTTACTTGATTTTTTAAATTAACACTTGACATTTCAATATATTTTTTTTTGTTTGAATTAATTATTTTTTAATATTATTTCATATTATTAACTCTTTAATATTATGTCAAAAACAAAAATTAATTTATAATTATAATATTATCTAATTTTTAACTAATTTACTTTTTATTATTGTTTGAAGGATCATCATATGAAAAGAACTTTTCAATTACTTTATAATCATTGAAAGAAGAACTCATTCTTCCTAAAACAAAAATACTACTTGAAAAATAATAAATAATTTCAGTAATAACCATAATAATAAACATAATAACCAAAAAAAGCATTAAAGTATTTATATTATCTTGTAAATCAGGTAAAGTATATTTATATTCTAAATCATTTAAATAATTCATAAAAAAAATAATAACTTGTAAATTATTAAACTGAAATGTTCTACTATGAAAAAATTCAATTAAATCACTTGGATTTTTGTCACTTTGATTATAATTTAAAAACTCACTTCTTAATTGATTAATAAATCCACTGATCATAGTTTCAACTTTAGTTTGCATTAAAGGTTCAAAAGCACAAATTTCAATTAAAGAATATTTAAATTGATTATCTTCTAATAAATATTGACATGAATTAGGCTCATCATTAATTTTATTTAAATAATCAATAGTATGACCTACATTTTCAGTTATCATTAATCTTTTTGCTTCAGTGTGATTAGCAAATAAATTATCAGTCATTGAACCAAAAATATCTAATTTACTTTGTAAATCAGTTGAATTTAAAGATATTGATAATCTTACTCCTATATAATAACTTACTAATAATTCTTGTAAATCTTGAATTGATTGAGTTTCTCTTCTTTTTATTTCTAATTTTTCAAATAATGAAACCATTATTGGAAATGTGATTATTATAAATAGTAAATATACTGAACCTAATAATAATAATGTTTTAAAAGATTGAATATATGCGAAGAAGTGATGAATTTTTTTCTTTTGATTTGAATTAAATTTAATTAAAAACATATCGTCTTTATCATCGTCATTTGGATTTATTTCTTTTATTTGATGAGTTAAAGCTACTTGAGAATTATTTGTTGGTTTTGGCTTTGATGCTGGATTTATTTCTTTTAATTGTTCTATTGCTATTGAAGGCTTTAATTCATTTTGAATTATATGTTTTATACTCTTTAATTTCTTTTCTAAATAATTTTTACCTCTTTGTGTTAATTTCATTATTTTTTCTGTTATATTAAACATTTTCTTATTTGTCATTTCTATAGAAAGATAAAGTAAAAAAATAGAAAAGATATTTAAACATAAAAAAGATATAAAAACACTATACATTATAATTTTATAATTTTTTAAAGAATTTTTAAATACTTTTTTAGAACAAATTAAAACTTTTGATAAAGCTAACATAAAATTAAAGCAATTATGAATAGTACAAAGAATATATTGTTGAAATTCATTTAAGGAATATAAAATAGTATCAATAGTATCTAAATTAACAAAAGGAATAGTTAATTTAAAATTTTCTTGTTGACTTAATATATAAAAATAATTCTTAGGCAAATCAAAAGCATGATAATAACTAACTTCATCAAATTCACCGTTAGGTCTTAAAACAACAAAAGGTTTTTCATTAAATTCTTTATATAATTGATTATGAGATGATAAACTAGAATAATTATTTTTAAAATAATTACTTACAATTAATAATTTAAGAGCTCTTTGTTGGAAATTATATTGATAATAATCACTTAAAGAAATATTATAATTTAAAATAGAAGTTTTATATTCTGTATTTAAAGAATCATAATTATCTCCCGCGCCTTCTAAATTTATCATATTTGCAACATAAAAAACATTAGCAAAATAAGCTAAATTCATTTCTCTTAAAACAATCATTTTAATATATTCATTATAAAAATCATCAGAAAATAATTTTATAATTACACAAATTACAATAGCAACAATAACTAAAAATAAATTGTATATAAATGATATTCTATCAATTGTATTTTTTGCAATTCCAATTGTTTCTTTTTTCTTATTTGTAATATTCCATGCATTTTCTTTTATTATTTTATAAGATAAAACTGAAGTTCCTGAATGAGAAGCTGCCATTGATCCATTATTTGGAGTTAATAAATATCCTGGTTCTATTGTTTCTAATTCTTTTTTTTCATTTAATATTTTCATTTTTAAATCTTCAAATATTATTTGTATTAAATATATTTCATCACCTTTTATTTGGAATTTCTTCTTAAAATTAAATGTTACTTTTATTATTTTTAATGATTTAAAATTATCTCTTATTTTCTTTAAAATTTGAGAAATTTCAGAATTTTGACATCCACTATCTCTTACTAAATGTACTTTAATATTTGAAATAAATTCATTTAAATTAACATCAAAAGTTTGAGAAATATTTTTATCAGGATTATATTCTTTAATTCCTAAAACAGTTAAAAAATTTAATCTTTTTAATTGATTATTAAAACCAAAATAACTTTTAAAGAAAAAACCATATTCATTGCAAATTCCATTAGATTGCATTAATATATAATTACTATCATCAGGAAATAAAATTGGTTCTAAAGTACAAATTAAAAATAATTGACCGTGAAAAGTTGGTAATGAACTATAACTTAATTTAACATTAATAATATAATTTTCTGAAGTTTCTAAAACACATTCTTCTCTTAAGTACTTTTTACTTAATATTGTATTTTTTATATATTTTTCTTGAGATTTCCTCATTACATAAGGATAAATATTTATTGAAGGTACATTTATCATTTTTGATGTTTTAATTCCTGTTAATTCAAAATAAGTTAATGGTGCTTTTTTTATTATAAATTTACCATTTTCAAATAAAATTAAAAAATAATTATTCTTTTCTACTACAGAATCAAGAGAATTTAAATCGAAAAATTCAAAACTTTTATCAAAATTTGCATTAAACATTATATCTTCAATTAATTTAAATTTTTCATTTTCTGCTTGTTCTTTTATTTTCATTGAATCAGATGAACTATAAATCATTTCTATTATTGCATCTAATGATTTACCTATATTTATACTTTGTTTATCTATTATTTTTAATAATTCTTTTTGGGATTTTGTAAAACTTTTTAATATATATTTAAATGCTTTAACAATATTTAAATATTGGAAATTTAAATAATTAAAATATATCATATATTCCATTGAATTATCATCATTTTTTTTTTCTAATTTTATAAAGTGAAAAGCTAAATATAAAAAAATAGAAGAAATTAATAAATCTGCATTTTTAAATTTTTCACTATACATAAATTTTTTTAAGTAATATTGTGCTCTGAAAGTTTTTTCATCAATTATAGCAAATAATAATACTTTATTATAAACTAAAGTTTCCATTGCTAATTTACCAAAGAGATAACTTTTTTCTTTTGCAATTTTATAAAAATTATTTATTAATTGTAATAAAACAACTAAAATAACTGAATTTTCTTTTTGATCATTTATATTTATTGTACTTCTATTTTCTCTTCCTTTAAGTGAATCATTTGAAAATTTTTCCATTAAATTTTCATTTCCATTACAAAGAATAAAATAATCTTCTTTACTATTACAAAAATGATTTTTTAAATCTTCTTTATATCTCATAAAAAAATTTTCTTTATATTTTGTTCTATTTGAATTTGTTTTAGAAGAAAAAAATTTAAATAAAGGAATAAATAATTGATTAGTTCCTTTAAAAAATTCATTATTTTCTTTAACTAAATCTTCTTTTAATTTCGTTAAACTAATACTTTTAGAAGGACTATTTAAATTAAAAAATAAAACAATAACAACTAAAATAATTAAAACACCTTCTAAAATTTTAAAAGTATTTTCATGCTTAAGATATTTAATTAAGAATAAAGTAATAAATCTAACAACAAAAATAGAAAAAACAAAAGTTTGAAAAAAAAAAGAAATCTTTTGAAAAGTAGATTGATGTAAAGTATCTCTAAAAACTTGAATTCTAACAGTATATTCATAAATATAAATAATAGACCAAATTAATTGAAATAAAATTGAATATTTAATATTTAATCTAATAATAAATAAAAATATTCCTAATTCATTTAAGGAAAAAGTAGCAATGAATATTTTTGAAGAGAGAAAATAATAAGTTTCATTTTGTCCATAAGCATAAATGAATATATTATAAAATAAATAATGTAAAATATTATATAGTAAAAATAATAAAACATCAAAAATAAAATTATAATTAATTTCATTATAACTATCAGAAAATTGGATAAAAACTCCTCTGCTGAAAATTAATAAAAAAAGATGAGAAAAAGTACAAAAAGTAATATAAAAAAGATAACTTCCTATTTGTTTAACAACATTAATAATACAATTTTCAGTTTTAATTAAATTTAATAAAAGTAAGATAATTAGAATAATTAAATATATTATTCCAATAAATTTATAATCATAAAAATCTTTTTGATCATAAATATTAACTTTAAAATATTTTTCTGCTAAAATATTAATTTGATCTTTTTCATAATTAGAAATTTTTTGTGCTCCATTTTTAATAAGATATTTACTATTATTTAACACTTCGAAATAAAAAGTAGGTGATAAAAAATATAAAAAGAAATATATATTTTGAAATTTTCTTTTGTAGTTAAATATTATATCAATTATTATTATTTTATTTGTTAATTCAAAAAGAGATGAAAAAAAAAATAATTGAGATGCATTTAAAGATTTTTCTTTGATACTTACATATATTTCTGCATTTATTTGAATAAATGCATTTTTTTTTTTTTCTTTTGTTTCGTCCATTTCTTAAATTAATTATTCTTTTAAATTTTATAATATCTCATAATTATATATTTTTTTAGAAAATCATAATTAAAATGTTATTTTATTACAATAAATTAAATTTTTTTTTTGATTAACATTGATATTAATAATTTTAAAATCTTTTTTATTTATTATTATATAAAAATCCAGACTATAAAATTTTCATGTATATATTTTATTTTATTATTTAAATTAAATTTATATCCCAATTATCATAAAAATTATATTTAATATTTATTTCCAATATTATTTAATTTTATATAAAATTGAATAAAAAATCATTATACAATTAAATTAAGATGTAAATTATAAATAGAAATATTAAAAATAATTTATTTAATTCCTCCAAATTTATCGTTTATCTGATTAAAAAATTTATTTGATTTTTATCATTATATAATTTTGTACCAACTTCCGGAATATTTATTTGAAAAGATATATTTTTCAAATTTGAAAATAGGTTTTATAAATAGCAGAATAAATTTTTTAATTGTTTAAATGATTAATAAAATTTAATAAACTATAATTTTTTTATTTAAAAAATTTTACTTCAATACTTTAAAATTATTTTCTAATTTATTTATCTTTGATAATTTAATTATTGTTATTCACAAGTTAAATAATCACTTAAAAAATAAAAAAATCTATAGTAATAATTTAATAACATATGATCATTATTTTTATAAATTTTAAAACCTATATCCAAAATATACATTTTATAGAAAAATTATAATTTTATTCCATAAGAAAACTAAAATAGAAAATATAATAAAAGAAAAGAAAAATAATAAAAAAAAATCAAAATTCATTTGCCCAATTTTTATCATAATCAGCAGGAATTTGTTCTTTTTTTCCTTTTTTTATAGAAGTAGAAGTATTACTTTGTTCATGAGAAACCATATTTTCATAAGGACATTCAATATTTAAATATTTATTCATATCAACAGTAGGGGGTATATAAGGAGGTTCAATAATAAAATCACTTAATTGTTCAAAATCAAAATCATCAAAAAAACTCATTTTTTTCAAATGATCAATATTACAATTTCTCTTATTAACTTTCTTAGTAAGTAAATTAGAAATAAACTCATTAACACTAGAAAAATCATAATTATCAAAATTAGGAAAAACAATATCTTTATGTAAAACTTCTTTATAAATTTCAATAACTTCATGAGCATGAGGACCAAAAGGATAAGTTCCATAAAATATTTCAAACATACAAATTCCAATTGACCAAAAATCACAAGATAAAGAATAACCTTTTCCTAATAAGACTTCTGGTGCAATGTAGTGTGGTGTACCAATAACAGTTGAAGTATAATTTGTTAATATTTTTGCTGTACCAAAATCTATCATTTTTAAATAACCATTTGAATCAATCATTATATTTCCTGGTTTAATATCTCTATGGGCTATAAATTTTTTTTGTAAATATTCTATCATTATTATTAAACTTCCTATATAAAATTGAGTTTCTTTTATATTATTTATTTTTGTACGTGTTGGTAAATAATCGTTTAAATTTTTTCCATTTACAAATTCAATTAAGAGAAAACAAAATAAATTGTTACGCATACTTTTTACCATTTTTACTATGAATGGATGATCTAATGTTAACATTACACGTCTTTCATTTACAAAATATTTTGCTAACATTTTTTGAACTTCTACACTTTTTCTTGATATTGCTTTAATTGCATATATATTTTTTTTATTATGTACTAAAGATACTGAACCAAATTTTCCTTTTCCTAAAAATTTTATATAATGTAAATCACTTAAATTAATTGATGTATCTTGTAAAGCAAATTTTGTTAATAAATAATTTTTCATATTATTATCATTTAATATAATATCAAAATCATTTTTCATTAAAATATAACATATTACAGTTTCAACTGCAATAACTGAATTTGTACTTTTTGAATTTTCAAAAAAAATTGCATTTTCACCAAAACAACTCCCACTTTCTAATTCTCTTATATAAATATTATCTTTTGTTAATTGAACTCTACCTTTTGATATTAAATATAAAGAATCGACTATTGTACCTTCATTAATTATTATTTCATTTTCTCTATATTTTTTCTTTTTTAATTTTGAAGCAAGTGATTCTAATAATTTTTCAGATAGATTTTTAAATAGATTTAATTTTTTTAATTTAACTAATCTACTAAGTAAATTTAATGGTTTAGTCTGATTTAAATCAATTTTTAATATTTGTGCTAATGGGTTAATATCTGATTCTAATGATAATAAATCAGGAAAAACTGTTAAATCATTTAAAATTGGTTGTTTAATATCTTTAAAAAAACCTTCTCCTATATTTTTTCCCTTTTCTGCTATTACTATTTCATCTTTATATATTGAACCATCAATAACAAATAATAATCTTTTTGGTTTTCTTTTATTTATATCATTACTATTTTCATCATATATTTTTTCATTTGGTCCATATTTAACAATATGAAAATTTTTATATAATTCATATAAAAGTGAATCTGAAAAAATATCTTTTAAAGATTTTGATTTTTCAATACAATCTTTAAAAAAACAAAATAAAATAACATCAATATAATTTTCTCCTAATGCTTCAATTAATTGATCTTTAGAAATTTCATAACAAATTGTTTTTTGAATAGCAATAATATCCATCATTCTTTTTGAATTAATTAAAATTGCATTTTGACCAAAATAATCATATTCATTTAATTGTCTTACTTCTTTTTCTCCATTTCTAACAGAAACTTTTCCTTCTTTAATTATAAATAAAGTATCTCCTATATCTCCCATTTTAATAATTTTTTCATTTTCATTATAAGTTGTTAATACTTGTCTTTGGGCAACATTATATTTAGAAATTGAATCAAGTGATTCAAATATACTAATTTTATTTAAAAAATCAAATTTATCTTTTAATAATCTTTCATTAATTCTTTTTTGTGTATTTCTAAAAGAAGTACTATCAAAAGTAAAAGTTTCAACATTTTCTAAACAAATAACAGTCTCTTCTCTTTTTTGTTGTGTAATTAAACTTAATTCTCCAAAACAATCCCATTGTTTATATTTTTTTTTAAATTTATTTTTTTCTAAAGCTTCAACAGAACCTTTTGAAATAATATAAAGAAAATTTCCTTCATCACCTTCATTATAAATAATTTTTCCTTTTAAAAAAGTACAAAAAACACATTCATTAATTATACTATTTAATAATTCTTCAGTAATATCTCTAAAAACAAAAAGATTTTGTAAAGCTTTTCTTAAATTTTGTTCTTCATCTTCAGTCATAATATGATTAGTACAAATATTTTCATTTTCTAATTCATTATTTTCTCTATCTGATTCTATATCAATACTTATTATATGTTTTTGAGATTGAGTTTGTGATTGACTTTGAATAAATGCAGAAACTATTGAATTTCTTTTAACATTTGGATTTTTTTTTTGAGAATATAATTGATGTAATACAAATTCTCCACTTTTTGTTGTGTGGATTTTTTTTCCTATATGATATTTTTTGAAAGTAAATGGTGATGGTGTTATTATTGAAAAGTTATTAATTTGATTTCTTTTATATGATTGATTTGAATTGTTATTTGTTGCTATTAATGATGAGTTTTCATGATCTATTTTATTTTCTACTGGAATTTCAAAATTTTTATTTTCATCTAAATTTTAATTTTAAAAAAATTATTTTTACTTCTACAACAAACAATTCCCATTTTTTAATTTTTTAATATTTAATTTTATTTGTTAAGAGAATTTTTAAACAAATATAATATATTTTTATATTATATGTATTATTTGATATATTATTAATTATTTATTTGGTCATTAATATATTAATAAAAATGATAAAAAAAGTATGATTTATTTTTTTATTTGTTTATTAATATTTTTTCATTTTTCCAATTATTTCATCTTTTAATTTTGGATCTTTAACAAATCCTTTTTCAATTTTATACATTGAACGAACTAAACTTTTTTGTGCTCTTACCATTTGATCTTTTACATTTCTTCCAGATTGTTGTTCACTAAATGATTTTGTATGTCTTCTTATTTGTTTTTTCTTTTCTCTTATTTTTTTTTCTAATTCTTCTTTTTTAATTTCTGTTAATATTGATTTTTCATTTTCTAAATTTGATATTTTATTATCTTTTTCAAATAATGATTCATTTAATTTTATTATTTTTTCTTCTAAATTTTTTTTTTGTTTCATTACTTCATCTAATTTAATATCTTTTGTTTGAATTAAATAATTATATTCATCTTGTTTATTTTTTAAAAATTTAGAAATATAATTAAATATTTCTTGTACTGTTTTATGTATATTTTCATGACAATTTATTTCAAAATCATAATTAATTGTTAAATAATCATCATTTACTTTATTATAATAACTTTTATTTAATTCTTCTGATAATTTTTGTATTTTGCCTAAAGCAGCAAAAATTTCTTGATTTATATTATCATATATTTTACTAATTTGAAAAATTTTATTTTTAAATGTTCTCAATTCTTTAATTTCATTTTTTAATTTTTTATAATGTTCTGAAGTAATTTCTTCATTATTATTTGAATTTGGTGAAGTTATTGTTGAAATTCCTAATAATTTAGTTGTACTAAAACTATTATTTTTTTTGTCAAATATTATTTTATTTTTTTGATATAATTCATCTTTTAATTTTGAAATCATTTTTTCCATTTTTAAAATATAATCTCTATTTTGTTCTAATTCAAATTTATTTTTAATATTTTCTTCAGTTAATTTTAAAATTTCTTGTTGTTGTTCTTTTATTTTTTTAATATTTTCAGAATTTTCAAGTCTCAAAAACATATTATTTTTTCTTTCTTCAGTATAATATGTTTTTATTTCATCTGGATCTGTTATTCCTCCTAATATTGTAGATGTTGCATATTTTGAATTTTTATTTGATTGATTTTTTTTTTTATTTAAATTTTTTATTAAAGTGGATTGATTATATTCTCTTGGTGATATCATTTTATCATAATGATTAAAATAATTTTGAATCATTATTTCTTATTTTCTTTTTTCGTTTTTTATTTTTTTTATAAATTAAATTTTTATTTTTTATTTAATTTAAATTTATTTACTTTATTATATTATAATACAATATTATTATAATGAAATAATCAATGAATAATATCTTATTGATATAATATTATGATATTAAAATTTATTTAGATAAATTTTTTAAATAATATTCAACATCAATTGAAGTTTTATTTGAATTTTGAAAGACTTTATTAACACTTTGAATTGAACTATTAAGAATAATATTATCAAATTCATTTGAATTTATTTTTTGTAAATAAATTTGAGGTTGTATTAATTTAATTGGTAAAATTCCAATAATAGGAATTTCTGCATTTGGGCTTTGATTATTTAAACTTTCTTCTCCAAATTTAAATTGATAATAAGTAATAAATGATGTATTTAAAAAACAATTATCTTGTGATTTCAAAGGAGTATATAATACACTAAAAAATGATTTCCAAAATAAATTTTTTAATTCTAAATTATATATCATTGGTAATAATGAAAATAGTTCAACTAATTGTTTTATTAATATTTTTCTTAAATGAGGTGGTTTATTTTCATAATATTCAATTGTTAAAGAACATAATTTTTTAATTACAATTTTAAAATTAGGATATTTTTCACTTAAAGTAAATTCAATATATTTATTTTGTTGAGATATTTCATTTTGTCCTTTAGAATTTATATTATTTTTAATTAAATTCTTTGTTTTAATTGAACATATTTTTAAAGAAGTTAATTGTTCAATTATACCTAAAATTATTTCTTTATTTGTAATAATAATTTCAAAAGATGAAATTGAAGGAGTAAATGTTGTTTCACAAAGTGTGTCAAAATTTTTTAAAAAAATAGTTTTAAAACCAAAAAGAGACATTTTAATAAAAGCAGAGAAAAAATCTTTTAATTTTCCTTCTTTAAAATTATCAATATCACTTTTAGAAATATAAGGAGTAGAATTTCTTAAAAAAATTAAAAAATTACTTAATCCATCATAATGTTCAATAAAAGCATTTTTATTTAATTCATTAGTTTCATTATTTTCATCAAATTGAATATTTTCTTCAATTAATTCTTCTTCTTTTTCTTCATTTTCTCTTTTATTATTATTTTCCCAATCTATAATTTTTTTATGTATTGTTGGAATTCCTTGATAAATATTTTTTTCTGAGACAGGACTTAAATATTTTCTATTGAAAATACCAATATTACTTTCATCAAAATAACTTCCTCTTCCATGACTTCTAAAAGATAAATTATTTTGATTACTTAAATTAAAATTAAAAATTGAATTATTATTATTAATATAATTATTACTTCTTGCAGAATAATCATAACTTAAAGGAGTACCATTAAATTTATCAAATGAATTTTCACTTAATCTTCTTGGTAACATTGAACTATTTGAATAATCTAATTCTAAAGATTGAAATTTTTGATTTAAATTTCTATTTTGGAAATAATAATTTTGACCATAATAAGATAAACTATTTGGACTAAAATATACTGAACTTGAATTAGTTGTATTAAAACTACTTAAATTATTACCAAATATTGTTGGGTGAGAAAAGTAATCTGGTGAAAAGTAATTATGTTGAATATATGGATTACTTCTTTTAAAAAATTGTTGAAAACTCTGATTACTTGGACTATTATATAATTTTTCTTTTAATGATTTAAAATCACTTTCATATAATGGAGGAATTTTTATTGGTTTTTCTTTTAATGATGATTTTGAATATAAATTTTGATTTTGATTATTAGTTATATTATTATTTGGAATTTTTATATTTTCATTTTGAGATTTTTTAAATTGATCTATTTCAATATCTTTTATTATATCTTTATTTGATGATTCACTTTTTAATGATGTTGTACTTAATGTTAATCCATTATTTAAAAAAAATTTTGGTATACAAACTTCTAAGAATAATTTATTTATTTCTATTTTAGAATTTACTATTGAATTAAAATTAGTCATAAAATTTTCTGGTTGTTTTAAATTATGACATGGTTTATAAAATTCAATTCCTAAATTAGTATTTGATAAAACTTTAGCAAAAAAATTAGTTTGAATTTGATTATTTATATTATTATTATTTATTTGAGTTTCTTGAATTAATTCATTTTTATATTTATCTAATTTAAATTGAATACTTTTAATAAATTTTCTAGTTTCAACAGAAAATTTTAAATCATTTGTAAAAAGAGGAGTATTATGAATATAACCATTTAAAGTAAAAAATAATTCTCTTTCTACTGCATCATTATTTAATTCTCTAATTATTTTTAATTTGTCTTTTTTTTGTAAATCAAATTCTAGAAAAAATATATTATTTAAATTTTCTTTAATTCCTAAATTTGCATCTATAATCATATAATTAAATTTATTATCTAATGGAAATTTCATACTTAATACATCAGAAAAATCATTATCCATTTGAGAAATTGACATTTCATTTAATTTTGAATTATCAATTAAATTTTTATCACTAATTTTTTTACTTTGTAAAATATTTAATATGCTTTTATCTAAAGAACGAAAGAAAATATTTTTGGCTTTTATATTCTAAAAATTACTTATTAACAAAATTATTCTTACATTTGAATATGTTGTTTTATTTTGACTAAATGAAATCATTAAATCCCATTCTACACATTTGTTAAAACATAAAGGTGAAATTTTATGTTTTTGATTCTTTTTAAATTGGGATTTTGAATTTTTTTTCATATTAGAATTTGATATATTATTTGATTTTTTCTTCATTTATTTTTTTATTTAATTGATTTTAAATATAAAGTCATTACTTGAAAATTGTCTTTGAATTTTTATTTAATAATTATTTTACTTTATTAATTTGTTTTGTTAATTTACTCTTTTTTTAGAGGTAAAGTTAAAGATTAAAAAACTTTAATTTACATTTATATTTATATATAATTGAAATTGTCTTAAATTAAAATATAATATTACCATTATAATGTTATTAATTTTTTAATTTATATAATATTACAAATATATGTAATTTTAATGAATGATATTTAAAAAATAATTTAATTTCTATTTTAAAATGATTATATAAAATATAATCATTGTTATTAGATAAATATAAATGAAATAAATAATAATAAATTATTAATTCATAAAGATAGGAATGAATATTTCGAATTTTATTTTAATTAAATATATTATTATAATTTTTATAAAAAATATATTAAGTAATATAAATAAATGAAAAATTATTTTAACACTTTTGCAAATTTCCTAAAAAAAAATGGAATAATTAAAAGTAGAACATACTTTTCATCTAAATGTAAATCAAAAAAAGAAATAAAATCATTAAAAGAAATTTTAAGTGAATTAATGTCAGAAACAAATCCAAATAGTAAAAATAAACATATTTAACTTCATAATAGTACTATCAAATTCAATTTTTAAGCAATATATTGATAATGATGATAGAACAATAAGATTCCAATTAAGAAAACTTGTTTCAATAAATACTCGTTTTTCAAGAAAAAAATTAATTGAATATATTTATAAATGGAAACTTAAAATTTTGAAAATACCAAAAATTATTAAACCAAGTAAAAAAAGTTTTAGATATAGAAATCAATTTCAATATATAAAAACAATTTCAAATACAAACTTTCATATAAATACAAATTCAAATAATGCTTTTAATAGATTATATGATGATGCAAAATATAAAGAAACATATTTAACAGCATTAAAATTTTTATATCATTTAAAAGAAAAAGAAGAATGTCCTTTTCAACCAAAAATAAATAAAGGAAATTTTAATCGTTATTATAATAATTCTTTTCTTTTAAATAATAAAATAGCTCAATTTAATAGACATAAAAGAAATTGTTTAACAAATGATTTTGAAAGAAATAGTTTTTCTATTCATAATACTAATCAATCAAATAATTATTATCATAATAAAAAAAAAATTTCAAATTTATATAATTTAAAAAAAAATAATGATAAATCATTATTTAATTCAGTAAATTCATCTTTTTATAATACATTAACAAAAACCCAAGTTTCTCCATCATCAATTTCAAATAAATTGATAAATAAAACTGAAAGTGGATTATTATATTCAAATAATTTTAGTGACTTAAATCCAAAATTAACATTTAAAACACAATATAATATTCCAAATTCAGATAAAATGAGAAGTAAATCAAATGAAGGAATATTATCAAAAAGAATATGTAATAGTATAAATTCAATTCCTTTATTATCAAAAGAGAATTTATTATTAACTAATTTTAATAGTATAACACCAACAAATGAAGCGTCTGCAATATCATCAAAAAATAATAGATATAAATTATCATTTAATAATAAAAATATTAAATCAAATTCAGAATCATCATCACAAAGAAATTCAAATTCAAATATTTTTGTTTCATATGAAGATAATAAAAAAAACGATAAAAATATACAATCATTCAAACATAAATTAAATAAAAATAAATCTCATATATTATTAAAATTAGATATGAATAATCCATTTAGTGAAAAAGAAGATAAAAAAATAAAAACTTCTTATAATATTTCTAATAGTACAGGAACAAATGATAAATATTCTTTTGCTAATGAACAATTAAGTGTAAGAGCTGCTTATCCTCAAAATAATAATAATATTACTTTACAATCTATTCCTGATGAAGCCTTATTTGCTTATGCTGATAATTTTATTAATTCTGATGATTCAGTTGATAGTTTTAAAAATAATAAAAATTTGAAAAAAAAATTTTAATTTTTTTTTGTATTTGATTATTTTTATTTATATGGTAATTTTTTTAATTATTTTATTTTAATTTTTGTTGTTTTATTAATTCTTTATTTCTATTTAATTTTTCAATATTTGTCATATAAAAAAATATGATTGAAAATATTTTATATAAAATAAATATATATGAGAATTAGTTTTGGTAAATCATCAAATAAGAAATTAACAAAAGAAGAGTATTTTAATTTAGTCAAAAAAGGTAATTTAGAAGATATTAAAAATTCATTTCAAAAAAAAGAAATAAAAGATCCAAAAGAAAAAAATGAAAATAACCAAAATGTCTTATTTGAAATGTTACTTGAATTAGTTGATGATAAAAAATGTTTAGACATATTAAAATATTTAATTCAAGAACAAAATATTAATCCTTCAGAAATGGATGTAAATCAACAAAATATATTATTTTATACTTGTGCAGAAGGATTATTAGAATGTACTAAATATTTATTAGAAAATAATTTTGGAATTTTTATAAATTCAATTGATATAAAAGGAAATACTCCTTTATTTTATGCAGTAAGAAATAATAATTTTGATATTGTAAAATATTTAGTTGAAGAAAAAAATTGTGATGTAAATATTATTAATAAAGAAAATAGAAATTGTTTATATGAAATGAACGAAGATAATGCTTCAATGATTGATTTTTTATTAAATAAAGGTGCTAAAAGTGACATTTTTTTAAAAAAATATATGAGACAATCAGGTCAATTTAAAGTATATAATATATTAAATGGATATAATAATAATGATTTTTATGATTTTTATTGTGTTTTTGATAAACAAAATAAACAAATTGATGCTAAGACATTAAATGAAAAATTTTTGTTTAATAATAATCAAAACTAAAAATATATTATAATTATTTTATTATATTTATATAAGAATAATTTACAAATAATTAGTTTTCTTTTTTATTTATTAATTGTTAATAATTCATTTATTTGTTTTTTCTTTTTTTACCTCTAAATTTCTTTTTTTGTTCTATTTGATAATTAAAATTTTTATTATTTTTAACAAAATTTTTATATTTTCTTTCTTTTTTATAAAAGTCTTTAGGAATAATGACTTTTTCTTCATCTTCAGAATTAATTTCAGAATCTGAATCATCATTTTCATTTAATTGTTGTATTCTATTTTCTTGAAGAGCTAAAAATATTTTTTCATTATCAGTTATATCATTCATTTTTTTTATCTTTTCTTTTTCATTTTTGGATATTCCTTTTAATATTATATCTTCATCTTTATCTTCATTTTCTTCTTCATCTTTTCTACTAATTTCTCTTTTATTATTTAATTGATTATTTTCATTATTATTTGAAATTTTCATTGTTACTGTTTGAATATTATGTTTATTTTTTAAATAATTAACAAGTTGGAAATTATTAAAAGGAGATTTTATATTTTTATTATAATTATTTGATTTTAAATCTTTTGCAAATCTTGATTTAGAAATATCAAAATCTAAATTATTTGAAATATTAACTTTCTCCATTAAATCTTCTAATTCTTTTCTATTTTTTTCTAAATTTTCATTATTAATATTTCTCCCAAATTTAACTTTATTTCTTTCTTCATCATATTCAATTAATTTCTTAACTTTATTTATATATTCTCTTTCTCTTTCTTCATTACTTTCTTTAGAATTTAATTTTTCATTTTTTTCAATTTCAATAATTTTATTATTACAAACTTCAATAAATTCATTAATATATCTTAATAAAGGCGAAACTCCTCCAATTTCTAAAACAACACTTTCAGTAGAAAATTCTTTTAATTTAGATAATTTAGTAATTAATTTATTAGTCATAACATAACTTGGATTAACATTTAATTTCCTTGCTAAATAATCTCTAAATAAAAATATTTCTTCCAATAAACCAATTTCTCTATTTGATTTATTTAAATGATATTTAATAAATTGATAAAATTCATTTATAACAATAGGTTTTTGATAACTTTTCATAGCAATTTCATTTGATTGTTTAATAGTTTCAAATACAAATTTAAAAGGATCATTTTCATTATAACTTAAACTTTTTTGAATTAAATTTTTTTTTAAAATATCATAAATATATAATAAATAATGTGTATCTCCTCTTGCATAATTAATCATATCTTTTGATAAAGGTCTAATTCTCCAATCTGCTAATTGATATTTTTTATCAGCATCAACATCACAAATTTCTTTAAGTAAATATTTCAAAGCATAAGATGGATAATTTAATATTCGACTTGCTCTTCCTGTATCAAACATATTAACAATATATAATCCAAAGTCTTTTTGTAACCATTCAATGTCATAATCACCTCCATGAAATATTTTTATTATTTCTGGATTTGTAAAAATTAAATTTAATATTTGAAGATTATTTCTTAGTTTTAATGAATCTATTATAAAATCTTCTTTTCTATTACTTATTTGAATTAAACATGTTATTCCTAAATAACTTTCTTTTGAATGATGTTCTAAATCTATTGATATTTCTTTTGAAGATTTTAATTTTTCTAACATTTGATTTAGTGATTCTTCGGTGTCTATAAATGATAATTTTGTTTCATTTAATGGAAGATATTTTATAATTGGAAAGGAAAATTCATTATTTTCTAATTCGGATTCATTTTTTATTATTGGGAATTTTATTTTATTTTTTATTTTATTTTTTATGTATTTTTCTGTTAATGTGTTATACTTGTTTTCTTCTGATTTTATAAATTCATTTATTTCTTCTTGATATGGATTATAAAAAAGACTTTTTCTTAATTTTTCATTTTTAGAATCTGCGAAGTTTATTTCATATTTTTTATTTTCATCTCTTAATTTTGCTGCTTCAATTATTTCATTTGAAAGAGGAATTTTTGAATTTGGTTTTTCTCTAATTTTTGGTATGAAAGGATAATATGAATTATCAATATCAGATACATTATTTATTGAATTTTCATTTTTGAAAATATTTGTTTTTTTAAATTCATTTTCTTTAACTGCTTTTAATTCATTTTTAATATCTTCATCATTTTTTTCTTTTTTTATTCCTTTAATTATATCTAAATTATTTGATACTTTTTTTAACATATTAT
>JAEEGK010010847.1_pt1 | contig 20966 bp, 9 predicted proteins | sample 8958771 | NCBI WGS metagenome assembly JAEEGK01 (sample SAMN16246547, study PRJNA631951) | gut metagenome | biome: gut microbiome; feature: rumen; material: SC-attached | host: Bos | place: Iran: Karaj | collected 2018-10
TAAGGGATATTCATATTGTTGATCCTTTATACTTTTATAAGAAATTTCTGATTCTCCTAAATTATACGGTTTCATATAATCGACTAAAAAATATTTTTGATCTTCACTCATTTTATCATCGAAACATTTACAAGGAATACAATAACATTCCACTTTTATTATTTTATTTTCTACATCTTCTAATAAAAAGAAATATTGTTTATTAAATTCTACTATAAAATGATCGTTTTTATATTGTTTTGCTTTTACTAAATTTGATTTTTTTCTTTTTTTATTTCCAATATCTACAATATGATAAAAATAAAAATCTTCTTCAGGATTATTTTTATTAATATTATTTATATTTACAATTTCATTAAATTTTTCAAAGGGCATTTCATATTTCAGTTGAAAAATTTGTAAACACATTAATTGTCTATTATCATTTGGAATATTACTGTTATTATATTTTAAATTAATTGCTTCTGGATCAATATAATCAGTTGTAGGATCATTTGAATAACCATATTCAAAAATTTTATTTTGATCAACTTTAGGTCCTAAAATTATTAAATTATTATCTTCTTTTCCATTTACTTCTTTATTACTATTTGCAATAACATTTGATATATCATAAATATTTTTAGGTTTTAACACTTCATAATTATCATCATTATCTTTAAATATTATTTCAGGTTGATCTTTATTAACACATATTAAATTACTTTTATTAACTTTATTAGGATCTAAAAAATTTTTTCCTTCAATTTCAACACCTTCATTAATTGAAAAACCTATATTTTCACATTTTTTTTTTTTTCCATTAAAATCATTGGGAAAACTATTTTTTAATTGATCTAATCTTTTTTTCATTTCATTTGTTGTTTTAAAATCTCCTTCTTGATCTAAGTTGATATCATCAATTGGTAAACTAGTAATAATAGGTTGAAAGTCTGAAGGTAAATAATTTAATTTTTTTTTTGGAGGTTTTGCACGTAATCTTTCTATTTCTTTTTGGTATTTTTCTACTAAATTCTTATGAAAAGTATTTTGTCCAAAACTAATTAAACCATTTAAATGTTTATCGGAATAATCTTTTAATTCATGTAATAAATTTTTTCTTTTTTTTATTTTATTTTTAACAGATAACATTTTTAATATACCATAAAAAGCAAAAGATCTTTCAATTGAAGCAATCATATTATTTAAATCATTTATAATAATATCTTCTTTATTATTACCTCCAAATAATAACTCTCTCACAATATCCATTTGTTCTTCACTATGAAAATAAAAGACAAACCATTTTTTCGTTCCTGATTTTTCTTTATTTTCTATTTTATTAGGATCATATTCAATTTTCATTCTATATTTTAAAGTTGGTTCATGCCATTCAGGCAAATTTTTTTTCCCTTTCATTTCTTTTTCTAAAGTGACTATTGATTTATCTAAATATTTTGTTTTATCTTTTGCTTTTTGTTTTTCAAAATATTGTAAAGGCTTTGTTGATGAAAATAATCCTCCTTTTACTACTATTGCAAACCTTTTTTTCCAACCATTACATTTTTCTCCTATTTTATAGAAAATCACATCAAAATCACATTTTTCTTTTATTTCTTTCTTAATTTTTTCATATACTATTTTTTCTTGATTTGTGATGTTTGCAATTACCATTTCATTTCCTTTTTTTAAGTCAATGTGACATAAATAATATTTTGATTCATCTTGTTTTATTTTGTCAATTAAGGATATTATATTATCTCTGTTTATTAAAGAAGATAAATCTTTTCCTTTTTTCATTTCTTCCATTATTTCCAATGCCATTTTAGAATGTAATTGATTTATTTCTTCCTGATTCATAGGCTGATAGTTTTCAATCATTTTTATTTTTATATGATTGAATTTGGGGTTTTAATAATTTATAATTATTATAAATAAATTAATGATTTTATTTTTTTAATTTTAGAATTAAAAACCATTTCTTTTGTATAATTGATTATATAGATTAAAAAAAATACTTAAAAATAATTATTTAAATAAATCTTTATCAAATCATTTCATTTTTTTTGTGTTTATTTGAAATATGTAAGGATAAAATCATAAAAAAATTATTCATTTCAATTTTTGAAAAATAAACAAAAATAGGTCAAACAATTATTATTTTTATATTATTTTTAATGGGATTTAATTATTTAATAAATAAATATTTAAAAAAAAAGACAAATATTTTAAACTATATATGGTTAATTTGATAATATTTATTAATATGTTTATACTTTCTGCAAAATAAATCTAGAAGTATAATAAACATATTTTTGTTTACTTTTAATTGAAATAACCCTTAACACCACACTAACAAGAATCAAAACCAATGTATAAATAATATAAGTAACTAAACCTCTAAAATAACTAAGAAATAAAGCATTTTGAGAATTTTTATAAAGAGCTCCAAAAAGAGTTAAATAAAAGATATAAAAAACCATTAAAATCAATTCAAGAATTAAATATAATCTTAAGTTCTTTTTAACCTTTTGAATATATTCTTTCAAAAATTTTCTGGCTCTTGTAGAAGTAGTAGATTCAAGTAAAAAGAAAATAAGCATTTCTTTATAATCAGTAAGACCAACCACATACCTTGTTAAAAATCTACTAATAATTCCAGAAATTAAAGAAATAATCCAAGAAGTTAAAAAATCTAATTTTCCTCCTCCATCACTGATTTTTGAAATTGTATCATCTCCAAATAAAAAAGCATTAAATGTAAAATCCATTATGATTGAAAATAATAATATTGAAATTTCCATTGTAATAACTCCAAAAGCTTGTGGAATAAAAATAACATTCATTAATCTTACTTTAACAACGAAAGTATCCCATATCATTAAAAAGGGATTTCTTTTATCATTTTCTATAACTTGTGTAAATGTCATATTCAAATATTTAAAGATTCTATCATCTTCATACATTTTTATTTCTATTTTTTCACCTTGATCACCTTCAGGAGGCTTTTCATTTGGATTTTCTTCTTTAGGAACAATAATACCTTCTTTATTATCTTCTAAATTAGTATTTCCAGGAGCTAAATTAGGATCTTTACCTTGATTATCAGAATTATTTACAGACATAATTTCTGGTATATCATCACTGTTATCTCCTTTAGGATTTGGATTCGATGGATTTGGAACATCATTTTTTTTATTGTTATTTACAACTTTTTCTATTTTTCCCATTAATTGACTTTCAGAAACTGTAATATATAAAATAAAAAGTACAATTAATAAAATAAAAACTGCACTGCTAACCCAAAATCCAACATTCTCTTTGTAGTTATTCCATTTGGATAATAACTTAACACATGTTACAACTCTATAATTAAATGTTTTTGCAAATTTATCTCCAAAGTTTCCTACACTAAAATCAGTAAATCCACTTAACATTTCTTTTCCAGGAATATCAACTCCAATATCAATATCAGGTATAATTTCATCCAAAAGATCAGAATCACCATTTGATGAATCTGAAACAACAATTTTTGGTTTTAAATTCCTGTTAAAAGCTTCTAATTTACAAGTGCAAGTTCCTTTATTTGTTTTAAAATCAAGAGATTCTAATCCATTTACTAAAAAACAGAATTCTTGACAAAAATTATAATCAACATAAAAAAAGTTCCTTCTATCATTAAGAGTATAATCTCTATCAGAAACATTTTGATTGTTACAAGCGTTTTGAAAAAAATCATCTTCATAGTCAAAAACATTAACTCCATCAATACTTAATAATTGAATATTAGTCATATTTGATTTTGGTTGAGATGAATCAATAGGAGTATAAATAGTAACATTCGCAGAACAAGTGATTGATTTTGATGCTCCATTAGTTTCATATAATTTAAAATAAATAAAATTTGTAGGAGAAGTAAAATTAAAATATTCAATAACCATTAAAATATAATTCCCAGTTAATCCACAGTTTGAACCGAAATCAAATTTAGTTATTGAATCTGGAATTGTTACTCCTTCTTCATAAGGATATTTCCATAAAGATATTGTAAAATTTGCATCTTCTGTTAATTGTTTGTTTGTTAATGAAGATGGTATGTTTGATTCTAATTCAGTAATTTTTGAATCTATTAAACTATCAATGCATTGAGATACTCTTCTATCACATTCTGATAATGATCTTAAAGAATTTTCTTCATTGAGATTTTGAAAATTGAAAGATTTTATTGTTTTAAAAGATATAATAACATTTATTAATAGATAAATTGTTGACATTTTTTAAGATAAATTATTTATTTTTAAAAAAATTTTTTTTTTCTGTTTTTTTAAAAAAATTATATTATAATCAAATCTTCATTTATTATAATTTTAATTATTTTAAAATTCAGAATAACTAATCTAATAAATGTATAGAAATAAAGATAATGAAATTATAGAATTAATATAATAATAAAAAGTTGAATTTATTTATTATTTTAGAATATTTATTTAAAATTCAAATATATTTTTAATTAAAAAAATAATTTCTTCAACAACTTTTTCTTGTTGATTGGAATTTATTAAATCTTTTATCAATTTAATTTTACCAATATATAATTCATTATTTTCATTTAATTTTTTTTTAATTAAATTATTTCTTTCTATATCATTTAAAGACTTTAAATATTGTTCATGAATAGAATAGTTTTCTTCTGATAAATAAAATTTTGAAGTTTGAAAAATTAAAGAGATAATTGGAAGAAAACATTGATAATAAATATTAAATATTTCTAAAGAATTATTTTGATTTAAAATTAACAAAAAAAATCTTTTAAATAAACTAAAAGAATCAAACAAATAAGGAATAGTTTTATCATCCATATATTTTTTGCAATTTATTTTCAATATTAAAGACTTAAATAAATTCAAATAATTAAATTTAGCTTTTACATAAGTTAAAGGAATACCACCTTCAATTTTATAATAAGCAGTCTTTAAAAAATTACCTGAATCAGGAGCGTGAATACAATAATATTTTTCAACTCCTTCTATATTTACAAAACCAAGAAAAATAATTACATGACCAACACTATAACTTATAATATCTCCTGCTTTTAATTCTTCTTTTTTAATTTCTTTAAAATTTTTATTTATAGGATACTGAGCAGCAATATTACATTCAATATTTATTCCTGCTAAATTATAACAACAATAAATAAAAGATGAACAATCTAAACCATAGTAAAATCCTTTTTTATCCCAGTCTAAATTATCATAAAATGAAGGATTTGCATAATAAGATAATTTATTTGTTTTCCTTGTTTTAGTTCCTGCAAATTTCACATTGTCTTTTGTTATTATTGATGCATAATTAGTTGATGAATTTGTTCCATGACCTCCTCCAAAGATATAAATATAACTTTTTGAATTTAACATTTTAAGAGCTTGAAGAACTACTTTTTTTTGAATTTCATTTAATTGTGTTAAGTCTATTTTTAAAGACTTTACTTCTTCTGATTCTGGAAATATAATGTAATTAAATTCTGATTCTTTATTTATTTCTGACTCTTGATTATCCATTTTTTATGAAAAAAAAATTAATTCTTTTTAATAATAAATATAAATTAAATAAAGCTTTTTTAAATTATATTAATTATTAAATGAAAGAGAAATTGATTAAGACAGAAATAAAAGAAAACAAAAAGAAAATGAATTTAAAGCAATTTGATTATTCAGAAGAATCTTATCTTAGTAAATTTTTTTTTTATTGGGCTTATAAAATCATTAATATGAGTCAAAAAATTCCTATTAAAGTTGAATATTTAGGAAAATTAAATTCTCATTATTCAAGTCAATTTTTTTTTAATGATATATTTAATATTTGGGAAAAAAAAGGATATAAAAAAAGAAAATATAATCCTTTATTAAAAGCTATATTAAGAAATAATATTTTTGATTTAATATTTGTTTTTATTTCTACAATTATAAATTCATGTTTAAATGTTTTAGGTTTATATCTTTTTAGAATTATAATTCAACTTTTCATAGAAAAAAATCCAGTTAATAAATATGATATTTGCTTAGTGTCAATATATTTAATAATAAGATTATTTGATTTTCTTCTTCAAAGAAAGATTGCTGAAATTCTTAGAAACTTAGGAAATAAAAGTAGTGTTGAATTAAATTGTTTAGTTTATTATAAATTATTAAAATTATCTCCTAGTGTAGATGTTAAGAGTGGTCAAATATATAATTTGATTCAAAGTGATAGCATAAAATTAGCAAAGTTAATGGGAGTTTCTCCTAATTTACTTAGTATTCCTTTTTTAATAATAATGTATAATTACTTATTATTTAAATACATGGGAATATCCTTTATTTTTGGTTTTATTGTTATGATCATTTTTTTCATTGTAAATATTTATTATAGAAAACAATTTTCATTATATTTAAAATTACATATAAAAAAAAGTGATATGAGAATGAAACTTACTACTCAAACATTTAATAATTTAAAAGTTATAAAATTATATGGTTGGGATGATATCTTTTTAAATAGAATTGAAAAAACAAGAAAAGAAGAAATAGATTCTTTAAATAAAAGATATATTGTTACTCAAATAAGTCAAACTTTACTTTGGTTAGCTCCAATTGCAATGAGCGTTGCTGCAATTGGAGCTTATCAGTTTTTAAATGAAAGATTTAAAATCGAAGATATTTTCACTTGTATTGGAATTTTTACTTCCATTCAAAATCCAATGAAAAATTTACCAGTTACAATTGATATAATTTTAGAAGCTTTAGTTTCTTTAAGTAGAATAGAAAAATTTTTATCTGAACCAGAAATAAATGAAAATAATATTATTCACAATGAAAAGTCTTCAAGTTCACAAAACATTGCTATTAAAATTGAAAATGGAACTTTTTCATGGGGAGAACAAAGATTTAAAACAACGAAACATAATTTAAATAAAAAAAATGAAATAAAAGTAAAATCGTCTCAGCCAATAGAATTATTAGATTTAAATAATAATTTAACAAATAATTCCAATTCAATTCATCCTTATGAAAATAAACCTCTTTTTGAAAAAGATATAATAAAAGATAAGAAATATGTTGCAGAAACACCAACAGAACAATTAATATTAACTAATATTAATTTAGAAATAAAAAAAGGGGAATTTATATGTATTATAGGAGAAATAGGAAGTGGGAAAAGTTCTTTAGTTCAATCACTATTAAATAACATGATTTGTTTAACTCCAAGATCCACTAAATTAATAATCAATGGAAAAATAAGTTATCTTTCTCAAGAAAATTGGATTCAAAATACAACAATTAAAGAAAATATATTATTTAATCATAAATATTCATATGAAAAATATGATAAAATACTTGAATTATGTGAATTAAAACCAGATTTAAATTTATTAGAAGGTGGAGATTTAACTGAAATAGGAGAAAAAGGAATAAATTTAAGTGGAGGACAAAACACAAGAGTTGCTTTAGCAAGAGCAATGTATTCTGATGGTGATATTTTTATCTTAGATGATCCTATAAGTTCACTTGATGCTAATACTGGAAAAAAAATAATGAATAATTGTATTATAAATTATTTAAAAGATAAAACTAGAATTTTGGTTACTCATTCTTTACAATATACAAAATACTCTGATAGAATAATTTATATGAAAAATGGTAAAATTGAATGGGAAGGAATTTATTCTGAATTAATAAAACAGGATTTTTATAATTCTATATTAAATCAAGTTAAAACTCAATTAAAGGAAAATAATAAAGATATAAATAAAGAAAAAATAATTGATATTGAATCAGACACAAAATCAATATCAAGTTCAGATGATAAAAATAAAAGAATAAAACGATTAACAAAAGATGAAAAAAAAGTAGAAGGAAAAATAGATAAAAAAGTATTTTTCACTTATTTCACATATATAGGAGGAATATCATTACTAATATCATTAATAATTACATTAATATTTTGGCAAACTTTTAGAGTAGGTTCTGACATTTGGTTAGGATATTGGAGTGAACATCAAGACAGAAATAATAATTCAATAAAATTTTTATTTTATGCATTTCTAGCTTTAGGAAGTACAATTTTTAATTATATAAGAACTTATATAATTACTAATGGCTCTTTAAAATGTTCAATAAGATTACATAGGGAAATGATATTAAATTTAATTAATGCTCCTATAAATTTATTTCATGACACAATTCCAAAAGGACAAATTTTTAATAGACTTTCTAAAGATTTACCTACAGTTGATACTTTAACAATGTATTGGTTTATGACTTTTACTTCTTTTGGAAGTTCTTTCTTAGGAGCTATTATTATTTGTTCTTTTTATCAACCTTATTGTTTAATTTTTGTTCCTTTTTTTATTTCTACTTGTTTGTTTTTATCAAGATATTATATGAATTGTTCAAGGGAATTATCTAGAATAGAAGGAATTTTAAATTCGCCTATTTTAAATTTAATAAATGAAACTATTCCCGGAGCGAGTATTATTAGAGCTTATCATTTAGAAAGTAAATTTAATGAAAATTTCCAAAAGAAAATTGATGAATATTTTAAAGTTTTATTTTATTTAAATGGAACTTATCAATGGTATTTAATGATGTTAAATGTTATTTCTTTTTTATTTTTGGTTTTTTTAACAATTTTTACTTTAATAGAAAAAGAATTATACTCTGCTAAAGTTATAGGAATTATTCTTTCATATTCTCTAATATTTCAATCTGATATTATTGAATTCTTAAGTGCTTTTTCAAATTTTGAAAATACAATGACAAAAATGGAAAGAAGTTTAACATATACAAATTTAATAAGTGAAAAGCCTCAACATTTAGAAAACGATAATAAAATTAATTGGCCAACAAAAGGAGAAATTGAATTTATAAATTATTCAACAAGATATAGACCAGACACAAAAATAGTGTTAAAAAATCTATCTTTTAAAATAGAGTCAAATAAAAGAATTGGAATAGTTGGAAGAACCGGAAGTGGAAAAAGTACAATAGCATTATGTTTATTTAGAATATTAGAATCTTTAAAAGGAAAAATCTTAATTGATGGAATTGACATCTCAACAATAGGATTACAAAAATTAAGAAAAAGCTTAACAATATTACCACAAGACTCAACTATTGTTGATGGAACTTTAAGATATAATATTGATCCAGTTGGAAATTATAGTGATTCTTTAATTGAAGAAATTATGAAAAAAATAGGATTTTATCATATAATTGAGAATAATCAAAGTGGTTTAGATCAAAGAGTTTCAGAAAATGGAAGTAATTTATCAATTGGTGAAAAACAAATGATTTGTATTACTAGAGCAATTTTAAGAAAATCTAAAATTATTGTTATGGATGAATCAACTGCGAGTATTGATTATCAAACTGAAGAAACTATATTAAAAGCTATTAATGAGTTTTTAAAAGATTCTACTATTATTACCATTGCTCATAGAATTAAAACAATTATTAATTATGATAAAATTTTAGTATTGGATAATGGTTCAATAGTAGAATATGATACACCTGAAAATTTAATGAAGAATAAAAACAGTGAATTTTATTCTTTCTATGAAAAATCTCTTATATAAAAATTATAATAATTTATATAATATTCTAAATGTTTAAAATATATTTGAAATATTTATATAATTTAAAAATATGCTTTTAAATATATTTAAAGAGATTTTGTAAAATTTATTTTATGATATATTGTTTATTAAAATTTTACTTTACGGAATGAGAATTATTAATTTTACAAAATTAAATTAAATAAAAATAATAATTCGAATTTCATTGAAGATTAAATAATAATTTTTATTCATTATAAATTTCTTTTTTACTTTCTCCATTTATTTTTTCTTTCTCTTCTTTTTCTTTCACCGACTGTATTCCAATACCATTTAAAAAAATGTCTTCCTTTAATAAAAAATAATTCTCCTAGAAAAGCAGCTTTGACATAAATATTATCAGTAAACAAACATTTCATCATTATATTAATAACATCAAAAAATTTTGGTTTTTTATTTTTTTCTTTAACAAAAGATTTCCAATGTTTAAAATAATGTCCTAATTCATTTTGTTTTAAAACTCTTTTCATTTTCATAGTAATATCTTCATCTAATATTTCTTCTGCTTTAATTTCTTCATTTGTTAATAAGTATTCATCTATTTCTTCAGAATGATTATTCATTTCAGAAGGTTGTCTCATATCAAATTGAATAATATTTCCTGTTACATCGTCATAAACTTTTTTAACAAGTTTAACAGGTTTATATCTTCTTCCCGAATTCATTATTAGTGAATTTCTTGAATCTTTTCTATCAATATAATTTAATTTTCTATTACGTTTTCTTTCTTTTCTATTTAATTGTTTCATTATGTTATATCTTGATTTTACTGTTGTTCTTTGGACTTTTAATTTAGGATTTCTTTGCTTTGAAATATAATCTAATTTAAATTTTTTTTTATTTATTTTTTCTTTATTTGATTTAAAACTTTTAAATGAGTATCTTCTTTTTCTTAATTCAGAAAAAGAATCACTTAAAACAGAAGGATCGTAAATGTCTCTTTCAATATCAAATAAAATTTCATTATTTTCTTTATAATTACTTATTTTTTCTTTTTCTTTTTCTTCTAAATATTTAATCAGTCTTGCTTTATAATTAAATTCTCTTAAATATTTTCTTTTAATTTTCAAATCTTCTTTTTCTAAAATTTTTATTAATATTTCATCTTGTTTTTTCTCTAAAGTAATATCTTTTAAATAATTAACAAAATATTTCGAACAATATTTCAAATAATGATTAATAGCAATTTTTTTAAGAGTTAAAGGTAAATTTACCCAAAGATAAGGATTTTTTTTCAAAGCATCAATTTGAAAATTATTATTATTTTCAATTTCTAAATTAATTTTAACAGCATCAATAGTAAACTCAGAATTTTCAGGATAATCCATTTGAATTTCTTTAAAAGAAGAAGGTTTTGTTGCTGGAAAAAATGCATTATTAACTTTTTTTCTAACATATAAAAAACCAAAAGACTTAGCTTCACTTTTTAATCTTGCTAAACTTTCTTCTGCCATTTCATATAATCTTTTATATTTTATTATTTCATCACTGCCTTGTCTTTTATGTTTTCTTCCTCTAAAATGAAAAGACGCTTCATTTGAAATTTCAACATCAAAAAAAAATTTTTCTTCTTTAGTTAACTGTATATTTCTAGTTAAATACTCTTCTTTTAATGACATTACTTCTTCTTCATCATCAGATGGTAAAAAAAAACAACTTATATGTTCTAAAGAAGAAGAAGATTCTTTTTTTCTTTTTTGTTTTATAATTGGATTATGGTAATTTAAACTTTTTTTGATTTGATTTATTCGAGGTTTATTTACTATTTCTTTTAATTTTCCTAAAAAAAAATGTTTAAAAGGTTTTATCCTTGATTTACAAAATTTAATTATTTCAACAAATTTAAAATATTTTTGAAATGTCATTCTATCTGATTTTATTTTTTTATAATATCTTTTAAATAAAGTTTGAATATTTGATTGTTTTTCTTTTTTTGGAACAATAATTACACTTTTTCTTTTACTCTCTCGTTTTAAATTTATTTCTCCTTTTTCTAAACTGTCATGAATTTTATCTTTTATTTTAATTTCCATTATTTTATCAATGGATTTTTTTCGATGATGAATGTTTAATTTTTTATTCACTTTATCATTTTGAGATACTTTGTTTTCCATATTTTCTTCTTTTTTATTGTCATTTTCATCACAAATAGGCTCTAATAAATATTCATTAATGTTTCTTTTATTTGCTTCTTGACTTTTTGACTTATTATCACTCTTTTGAAAATCTTCATTTTCTTCTTTTATTGTATCAATTTTTTTATTTCCTTCATTACCATAATCATGTTCTGTTGGAGTATAAGATAAATTGTGATATTTGATTCCTTTTAGTTTAATATAATTTAGAATATTTGCATTTAACTTTTTTAAATTATTCATTTGTGGAGAATCCTTTTTAGAATTTTGATAATCTAAAGATGTACTAATAGAATGTCTCTTTCTAGGTCTATTCATTTTAATGTTAAAAAGTAGTTTTTTGATAATTAATAATTATTATAATTAATATATATATAATTAATAAATAATTTTGCTTATTAAGTAAAAAAAGAAAACATTAATATTTTAATATAACATTATTTTTAAAAAGACAAATTTTTTATTGAAATTGATTCAATATTTTTATTTAAAATATTTAACATTTAATCTTTTGGATTTTTTATATGTTTTATTCTTTTTTTTCTTTAGGTCTTCCTTTAGGTCCCCAATTAGGAAAAGGATTCATTGGATATTTAATCTTCTTTTCTCTATTTACTTCAATAAATTTAGGTTGAACTTTAATTTCTTTATTAAGAATATTATACTTATAAGAATCTTTATTCACATTCTTTAAATAATCTTCTTCTTTATAATTTTCTTTCTTATATTTTTTCAAAATATCATAAATAACTTTAATAGGAGCATCAGTTTTAAATAAATTAGGATCATAATATGATTGAACCATTTTATATCCTAAACTATTTATAGCTCCTTCAAAAATTCCAATTTTAAAAACACTTAAATTAACATCTCGTGAAAATTGACTATAATCCAAATTAAAAACCATATCTTTTAAAGGTAATTCATTTAAAATACCTTTTAATATATTTTGTATTCTTGAATTATATTTTAAATAAGCCCATTCACTTTTATTTAAATTTTCTAATAAACTATTAATCCAATCTTCATCGTGTAAATCACTAATCCAAAAAGGACCACACATACACATATTATTATCACAACATTCACATTTTTGATTTTCAATAGTTAAATTATTAAATTTAACAATAGAATTCGCTTTTTTATTTTCTTTTAAATCAGCTAAAGGTTTAATAATCCTATTTTGACATTGCCTACAATGCCACATGTAACCATATTTAAAAGCATTTTTTTTACAATCCTCAGGGCTTTCTTTAATAATAAAGAAAAGTCTAATATAAAATTCTGCATTATAAGATAAAACAGGTTTAATTACTTTCTTATATTTACTTGCATTATTACTAATTGAATATAAAGCAATTCTTTTTGCCATTTCATGACAAAAAGGAACTTTATAAGGAATACTACCGTATTTATATAATGTTGTTTCTGGATAATTTCCACATAAAACAGGCATGTCTGTAAAAGTTAAACATAATAAAGAACCATTTTTTGCGCATTGAATACAACTATCTAAATATGGAATTGCAGAACCATAAGGATCTAAGTCTATAATATCATATCCTTTCATATTTTTATATAATAAGCATGCAGCATCTTCTTGAAATACATTAAATTTTTCTGAGGAGACTTTATTTTTTTCCATATTAATTTTTATACATTCTACTGCTTTTGAATCCCAATCATTTGATGTTATTAATTGTATTTTTTCTTTAGGTAATTCTGTATAAAAACGCATTCCTCTTAAACCTGTTGCGCTTAAAGGTTCTATTATTGTAAATTTTTTTTCAGATAAATTTTTTATTTCTTTTTGTTTTAAATATTTTGAAAAAGTAAAATAAGTTGCTATTGATATTACTGTTAAATCTCTATTTAATTCTTGAGCTGGATTATAAAAAGCAGAAAAGGTTTTGTCTTTATTACATAATCTTATTGTTGCTTTTCCTTCTGTTATTTCTTCTTTTGCTTCTTCTTCTTTTTTTTTTTTCTAATTTCTTTTGTTCTTTTTTTTCCTTTTTGTCTTTTTGTTTTTCGTTAATAACTTTATTTTCTTGAGAAGAACGCTTATGCTTTTTATTAAGTTTTTTAGATTGGTTTTTATCTTCCATTAATTCTATTTTAATAGAATATTTTTAATTTTATTTTTTTTCTTTTTGAAATAAATTTCTTTTAGTTATTTTTTTTAATTTGATAATTATTATACCCTATAAACACTGAACTTTAATTGTTATTATGATAAATCATAATATTTAGATTGATATTTATTTGAATATTTTTGAAACTCATATAATTTTTTATTTATTATTTGATATTTATAATAAATTAAATTGAATGATGAAAAATCAATTTTTTTTTTTTTTTTAATTTTAAAATTTTAATTTTTAGTTTTAAAAATGTCAAAACAAATTCATTTAATTTTTATAACAAATATATAACATAAAACTGAATAAGAAATATCTAATTATAAGCTCAATATACATAAAAAATTGTCTTTAAAAAAAAAATAAAATTATTACTCTATGAAAAGACAATAATAATTAAAATATTAATTAACCCTTTTCTTTTTAAAAGTTTAAATATAAAAAAAAATGATGCAAACAATCTTAAATTTAAAAGGCAAACATATTTATTCTATTGAAGGAAATATAAAAGCAGGAAAAACAAGAATATTAAATATAATAGGAAGAATATTAAATCATATTTCCTTTATTGAAGAAACAATATCCAAATGGTAAAATATAAAGGGAGAAAATATTTTAGAAAAAATTTATGAAAATCCTGAAAAATAAAGTGTTTCTTTTGAATTTTATTCAATGTTAATAAAAATAGAATGTTTAATTAGTGTTGCAAATTTAAATAAATCAATAATTATAATTAAAAGAAGTTTTAATCAAATAAAATTTTTATTGATATCTCAAAGAAAATGGATAAATAAATAATATTAAATATGGAATTTTTATATAGAATATATTTATCCTCAATTAAATGGAATAATATATTTAAAAACATATATTGATATTTGTCATAGAATGATAAAAAGAAAAAGAAATGAAGAAAATAGTAAGGATAAAATTTATTTTAATTTACTAAAAGAAAAATTCAAAGAATTATCTAATCAATCTTGCATCGCTACTTTAACTATTAATGATGAATTGGAAATAGAAAGAGATATAATAAAAATAAGTGAATGTATTTATAATTTTATTCATCCTGAAATTAGAAGAAATACTATTATAATATGATAAAGCGGGAATTTTTTTTTTTTTTTATATCAATTATCAAATTAATAATTAGTTAAAAAATTTATAATATTTATTTTATTTTTTCATTTAGATTTTTTTCAAATATATAACAAATAAAAATAGACATTATATTGATAAAAAGCTTTAAAAAAATTGAAAAAACAAAAATTATTTTACAAATTTGTTAAAAAAAACAAAAAATAAGACAATAATAAACAATGAGAATGGAAAAGATATATCAAATTTAAGTTATTATTCAATTAATGACTTTAAATTCATTAAATTAAAGAGAAATTCTTTAATAAATTGAATTTACAAAAAGATATATTTTATTCTCATAAATTTCCTTTTCTTGATAATATTCCTTTTTCTTCTTTTACTTTCTTTTTTAAAATCAATTAAAAAATTTCGTATTATTTAGAATATTTTTAATTAATAATCTAAAAATAATAACCTATTTAACATCAATTAAATTATTATAAAAAACAACAAATTAGATTTTTTAGAAAACATTGAATTTATTATTAAAAATTTAAAAAAAGCATAAAAAATAAAATAAAATTAAAATGGGAATGATACAAACACATTGTTGTCGTGATAGTCAAATAAAAAATTCAGGAATAATAATAAGTAAACAACAAGTTATAAACAATATAATAAAAATTCAATCATATTTTCGTGGTTTCAATTTTCGAAGAAAAAATCCAACATTAACCAAAAAAAAAATATTTTTAGGCATTGCACCAACATACGCTACAAACCAAATAAAAGAAATATCAATGAATTACACAACAGAAACACAAGATAATAATCCTAAAATATTAAAACTAAAAAATCTTCTTCCAAAATTTGAACTTGACGAAAAGGAAACATATTTATTAAATACTTCTCAATTAAAAACAATGGGTTTGCTTTACCCAAATAATATAATCTATAAAGGAACAGTAAATGATAAATTTCAAAGAGAAGGATTTGGAAAATTATTTTTAAACGATGGTTCAATTTACGAAGGCTTTTTTAAAGAAAATAGAATGGAAGGAAGAGGAAGATTTTTAAACATTGAAGGCTTTATTTATGAAGGAGAATTTAAAAATAATTTAGCATCAGGTTATGGAAAATATGTAGGATTAGATGGAACAATATATAAAGGAACTTGGGTTAATAATAAACAAAATGGAATAGGCGATGTTACTTATAGTGATAATTCACATTATATTGGAAATTTTATTGACGGATTAAAAAACGGGAAAGGTAAATTTTTTTTTCCCGAAGGAAATTCATACGAAGGAAATTTTATTAATAATGAAATAAAAGGAGAAGGAGTTTATAAATGGAGAGATGGAAGAATTTACATTGGATATTGGGAAGGAAATAAAATGAATGGATATGGTATTTTCATGTGGCCTGATTGTAAAAAATATTACGGTCATTATGTTGATAATAATAAAGATGGATTTGGAATTTTTTATTGGGCTGATGGGAAAAAATTTGAAGGATTTTGGAAAGACGGGAAACAACATGGTTATGGACTTATATTATCTCATAGAATAAAAGAATATGGAGAATGGTATGAAGGAAAACATATTAAAAATATTAATGGTGAAAATGAATGTAATATTACTCAAAAATATATTGATAGTGTTAAGAAAGATAGTGAGTTTACGGATTTTGAAAGAAATATTGAAAGATATGAAAAAGAAATTGGAATTGAAAATTGTTATTTTGAATGATGCATCTTTTTATTTTTTTTTGATTTATTTTTTTTTTTGTTGTTTTTTTTGGAGAGATTTTTCATTTGTTTTTAACAGCTATATTAGTATTTTATCTTCATTTGTTTAAGATGCTTTTAGAATATTTGCTATTTTATATAGTTTTTTATTATATTAAATATTTGTTATGGTATATTTTCATTATAAAAGTTTTGATATTATTATTATTTAATATTGTTATAAGATTTTTTAAATTTTTTATTATTATAAAAAAATAAATCTTTTAAATTTGCTTATTTGTTAAATTTGGCTTTTTATCACTGTTTTATTATTTTTTTAAATTATTTTTTATATAAAACAAAATTAAAAGACATTAATTCTTTTTACAAATTAAAAATAAAAATAATCATAAAAAAATGAATTCATTTAACAAAAATTAATTTTTTCATTAGTTTAATAAAGTTCATTATCGGAGATAATGAATTCCAGAAAAATATTTAATTAAAATTAATATTAATAACTTAATATAAGTGAAAGTCTTTCAATGAAAAAATAAAAATTTTTAAGGAAAAATGATTAAGAAAATAATAACAAAAATTTTATTATTATCAATTACAATGTTATTTAAAAAAAATTATTTATTGAGTTTTAAATCGTGAAATAGATTTACGAATGGTATCTATATTTAATAGATAATCATAATCACTATTTATATTTTCTATATCTTTTAGTAATTCATTTATTTCAATTATTTCTTTATAATTTGGATTTTTCAAGAGATTATTTTCTTTTTTTAACACTCTTAAACAAAGAAATATTTTAATATTACCTTCATATTCAAGTTCTAATTTTTTAAATCTTAACTCAATCTTAACTCCTAAAAAACTTAAAATGAAATCTTTAATATTAGTATAGCTATTATATATAAATTCTTGATTTTTTGATTTTTCAAATTCTATATTTATTTTATCTAAATTCAGTTCTTTCTCTTCATAAAATTCTTTTGAAACATCATAAATTAAAAATCTTAAGTAATTAAAAAAAGGACTGTGAATATTAAATATTCTTTTCATTATTTCTCTTTTAAAAATAAAATTTAGTATTTTATTTTTAGAATATTGATGTAAAGAAAAAATATCAAATAATTTATGAAATTGAATATCATATTTAAATTTAGGATTTTCAAATGTATAATTTAATGATATAAAGCTTTTTGAATATAAAAAATTATAACAATGTCCAATACATAATAAATTAAATTCTAAATCTTTTGTTTGAACTGGAGAATAAATTCCTGGATTTGATTTTTCTGATAAATTAAATAATTTTTCAAAATAATCTGAAATTGAACAAAAATTGAAAGAATTTAAATCACTTAAAACATGCTTTAAAAGAAAGAAAGATTTCTTTTCTCTTAATGGAATTAAATTGAAATAATTGAAGAAATCAATAAATTCATTTTCTATATAATAATTTTTTTGGTTTTTTATTATTAAACAATCATAAATAAAATCATCATTTATTAAATTAAAAATATAAAAACAATGAAAAACTTCTTCTAAATTATAAAAGTTAAGTTCATTAGTTTTTAAACCTTTTATTTTTTTTCCATCATTAAAATAAATTGAAGGTATTGAAGAAAAAAGATAAAAATTAGAATTTCTAAAAATATAATAAACTAAATCTCTATAATAATAAAAAAATGTTTTAAAATAATGTGTAATAGGCATTTTTGAATGAGATACTTTATAAATTAATTCTTCTTGATCAAAATAAAATGGAATTTCTAAAGTAATCTTTTGAATATTATTATTATCTTCTAAAACACAATAAAATAAATTACATAATTTTTTTATTGAATTATTAATTACATTATTTGGTTCATCATTGCTTTTTATAAAAGTAAATTTAATATTTTTCATTAACTGATTAAATTTTAAGTATTTATCTTCTAAGGAAATAATACTATGATTTAGATTAAATTGATTTTGTAAGTTTTTAACTCTAATATTACAGCTTTTTGTATTTCTTTCTTCAATAATTCCTTTTCTATTAAATATAAAGTTTGAAGGAATTAAAAGTTCTGTTAAATAATTATTTAATTCTTCAATAAATGTTTTAATATATTCACAATATTTTATTAGTTTTTTTAAAGATTTAATATAATTTAATTCATTTTCATTTGTAATTTTATCTATTTCTCTTTTATTTTTTTCATTTAAAATAATATCATTATAATAATCTTTTAAATAAGATAAATCAATTAATAATTCTTTTTGATTTCTATAATTTAATATTTCATTAATAATTTCTTTTAAATTAATATTATTTTCTAAGTCCTTAAAAACTTGATCACCATATTTTTTTACTAAATCTTTTATAAAAGAATCATGTATTAAATTATTACTCATTTTAATAATAAAAATTAAAAATTGATTTAAAAACAAACAACATTTTGAATTATTACCTTCATTTATATTTATTTTATTTTTACAATTATCAGTGAAATTTTTTATTGAATCAAAATAGTCTTTATACTTTAGAATATTATCATATTTTATTAAATTTGATTGATCACATTCAAATTTTTGTTGAAAATAATTATCTAAAAAAATTTCAGTTGTATAAATTCCTTTTTTTAAATAATCTTTCAATTTTAAAGAATATTTTTTATAAAATAAATATGAAATCTTATTTAATTGTAAATAATTTAAATTATCAAAAAATTCTAATTTTTCAAAATCACTTTTATTATTAAATTGTTTTAATAATTGATTAAATTGATTTTCAGATTCAAATGATTTAAGTGAATTATTATTTGAATCATTAAAGGATTTTTGAAGTTTATTTAATTGACTTTTTATTTTTTCATAAAAAGAAGGAAAATTATTTTCAATAGGTAAAATAGAGTTTTTATTTAATTCAAAAACAGTTAAAATTTTAAGCATATAATCTTCAAATGTTGATATTATTATTTTCTTAGGATTTAAATTTATAAAAATCCTAGGAAAAATTTTATGTTTACAAAATAAATTAATTGCAAATAAAAAGTTATCAGTATTTGAAAAAAGTTCTCCTTCTAATTCATTATTATTTGGTATTAAATATCCTAAAAAAAAAGTGTGAATTAAAATTATTATATTTTTAACATCTATTATATTTATTTTATATTTCATATCTTTATTAAATAAAATAATAGATAATAACATTTCACATATATTTGAAATCTTTTCAAAATCAATAAATTGTTTTTTATTTTGTTGATAAGTATAAAGAATATTATATAAATTAAATTTAGATAAATTTATTAATATATCTTCATAAGATAATAATTCAATAATATGTAAATAATTTAAAACATTTTGAGAAGAAAATATATTAATTACTGAAGATGATATTTTTGAATCTTTATATAAATAATTTATAAATTTATCTTTGGTTGATTTAATTAAATCTTTTATAAATATATTATTATTTAATTCAATAAAATATTCAAATGTTATTTTTTCTTCTAAATGATCATTAAATATTTCATCAACTAATTGTAATTTATTTTCATTTGATAATAAACGATAAAAAGAATTAAGTAAATTATTATTTTTTGATTTAATACATTTAATAATTACTTTAAGAATATTAATATTTGTAAGCTTAAAAATTTTAACAAATTCATTATAATCAGATTCTTTCTTTAAATAAACTCCTAAGAAATTATATTCTTCTTCATTTAATTCATTTATTATAATCACTGAATTTATTTTATTTCTTTTAATAAAAGAAAATACTTCATTTGTTCTAAATAAAATAATTTTTCTTAAATAATTTAACTTTTCTTTATAATTAAAGTTTGAAATTAAAGAATCAATTTTTCTTTTTTGATTAAATACATTAATTATTTCATCATTACCATATAAAGAAATAAAAAATAAATAAGAAAAGTTTATAGGATATTTTCTTAAGATTTCATCACTTTTATTTTTTTTCAATTTAAAAACGGAATATTCAAAAAAATCTTGTGGATTAAATAATTCACAAAAAAAATTACTTGATATAATATCTTGAGGCAATAATGAAAGTAATAAATTTAAATTATAAGGTTCTTCTAAAATTATAGAATATGAAAAGAGAAAATAAAATAAAAAGTTATGAAAATTATTTGATTTAATTAATACTTTTAATTTTGAATTAACGTTTTTATTTTTATTTGATGATAATATTTCAAATAATTTTTCATATACAGTTTCTGTTT
>JAEEGK010010855.1_pt1 | contig 20960 bp, 11 predicted proteins | sample 8958771 | NCBI WGS metagenome assembly JAEEGK01 (sample SAMN16246547, study PRJNA631951) | gut metagenome | biome: gut microbiome; feature: rumen; material: SC-attached | host: Bos | place: Iran: Karaj | collected 2018-10
TTTTTATATTTGAATTTTTAAAATTTTATTTAGATATTTATATTATTGTTTTTTTATTCTATTTTTTTTTTAATAATTGATTTAAAAAATTTATTAAATTATTTATAGTAAAATAAGAAAAGAATATTATTATCACTTAATTAATTAAATTAAATGCTTTTTTTGAAATATAATTTATATTTAAATAGAAAAAAAATTTATTTATTATTTAATTAAATAAAATTTAAATTTTCTCAAATATTTCATATTCAAAATCCTTTTTAAAAAGTTTATTCTTTCTTCTTCTTTTATTATTCCTATAAAATGTAAAAAAACAATATAAAATAAGCAAAATTAAAAAAATTAATAAAAATACTAAATATAATTTATAATTAACTTTATTTTCATCAAAAGGGTCAATTTTTTTTTCTTTTTTATTTTTATTTTTATCATCTTTTCCTTTTTCATCATCATCATTATAATCATCTTTATAATCAATAGTAAAATTATAAAATCCAATTATTTTTTTATCTTGATCAAACATTAAATCATATTTTTTAATTAAAGGTAATCCAATATGAATTTCATAAGCAGGAAAAATATTATTAAATAAAATTAATATAATTTTTTTTCCATTAGAAACTTTAATTAAATCATTATGATCTAATATAAATTTTATTCCATGTGGATTAGTAAAATTAAGATAAATATAATCAAGATTAACATCTTCATCACAATAAAAAAAATGATAATTTTGAATTTTATCTTCAAAACATTTTTTTTTATATATTAATAAATAAAATTTTCTTTTAAGAATTTCATCTCTTAAATTATAATTTGTAATACAAACTCCAATATCAGGTTTAATAATAATACTTCTAAGAGGAGTTAAATAATCACTAAAATATATAATAAAATAATTCAATCCCCAATTATATTTATGAGTATAAATTATATTTGAAGAATGAAAATAATCATCAGAATATTTTTCATAAATATTTTTTCCAAAAATTATTCTTCCATTATTATTATTTTTATTAAATTTTAATGTAAACATATAATTTTCTGTCAAATTATTTTTTTTTAATTGATATATTAAATTACCTTCTTTAAAAATATTTCTACTATTATCAACGGGACCTAATCCAATTGAACCAGCATATTTTAAATTTGTTTCTTTATTTATTTTTGATACTAAAATAAAATTTAATAATATTTCATTTATTTTATCATTTAATTTTATAATATCTGATGAATTAAATCCTGAATTAAATGAACTTGTTTGAAAATTAATTGGTTCATTATTATTGTTATCTTTATATGTTGATGATTTAGAATTATAATATTTTTCTTCTGATTTTATTTCTTTTAAATTTGAATTTAATATATATGTAATATATGAATTAAAATCTAAATTGAAATATAAATTTTGATTTGGAGTTCCTATTTTTATTTTTGTTATTAAATCAATTGAAAATAGTTTTGACATAAAGTCTGTTGGTGATAAATTATTTTCTATATTTGGTACTGAACATGTAAAAGGAATTGTTATATATTCAATTGAAAAATTAATTAAAATTAAAAATGTTATTTTAAATTTCATTTTTTAAATATTTTTTTTTCAAAAAATTATTTATGATTTATAATCATTTAAAATAAATATTTTACTTTTTTATATTTCATATCAACATCTGGACTTTATGAAATTAATATTAAAGCATGTTTTTCATTATCATAATGAGCAATATGAAAATATTTTTATAATAAAACAGTTAAATTATTAAATGAAATATTATCACTTAAAATAATAAAATCTACTTTTTTTAATTGTTTATAACTTGTTCTTAAATAATATTTTTTGATGTTATTTGAATCATTAAATCTTGAATTATTTCTGTTTTTTAAAATATTTGAAAAAGATAATAATTCATAATTATTATTTAATATTTGGATATTTGTTGATTTAAATCTACTAAATTTACTTTTCGAATCTCAAATTATTCTAAATGTTCTTTCAATATTATTTTTTTAAACTATTATTATTTTTTTTTAAGTAAAACTGATAAAAATTATGAGATTTATATTTTTAATATTATTAAAATTTTGTTTCTTTCAATATTTTATAATTTTTTAATTTTTAATGATTAAATCTTAAAAACTAATGGAATCATATAATACTGAAAATTATGATGATGCAAATAGTAAATTAAGTTCTGAAAATGAAGATACAATTCAAAAAAGAATTGATTTAAAAAATAAATATAAAAATTATGATGAAAATAATGATGATAAAATAAATGTATTTTTTAAAAGTGGAGAAAATTTTACAAAAAATATGAATCAAATGAGGTATAATAATTCAAGAAATAGTCTTACAATATTTGAAAAAAAAAAAATAGAAAAAAATTGTTGTGATGATATAAATTGCTTTATATATTAAATTAACTCAACAAAATATAATAATGAAAATATATTAAAGATAAAATAAAAAAAAATTTTTTTAAGATGTCAAATAAATAAATATTTATTAATTTAATTATTAATAATTTTTCAAATTATAATAAATTACTTTGTATTAAAAACTTATAGGGAAAAATAATGATTCATCATTATTTATACCAAAAATTTAAAAATATAAAAAGAAGAAATAATATAATAAATAACACATAAAATAAATATAATAAAAAAACCAAAAAAAAAAAAAAAACTTTTTAAATAAGAGAATTATCATAATTTAAACATTGCCAAGCAGTTAATCCATCACCATTCTTTAAATTTTCATTTGCTCCATATTTAATTAAAAGATCAGAAATTTCAAAATTTTTATAAATTAATGCATAATGAAGAGGAGAATTTAATTTATTATTTTGAGTATTTGGATCTGCTCCTTTATTTAATAAATAAGAAACTATTTTTTTTGAATCACATTGTACTGCTAAATTTAATAAAGAATTTCCTTCATTATCTAAAATATTTAGATTTGGTTTTATTTTTTCAAATAATTTCTCAAAATTATGATAATCACTATGTTTAATATATAAAAATAATGCTTCTTTGTAATTTAAACATTTTTTTAATAAATCATGTTTTATTTTCATTGTTTTAAATAAATTCATTTCTTTATCATATCCTCTTAATGAAATATTTATTCCATGAGTTAATTTATCTTCATTACTTAATCCTATTGGTGATATATATAATGTTTTATGTTTTTTTCTAATTGTTAAATTTCTTTTATAATTATATCTCCTTTTTCTTTGAAATATTAATTCATTTTCAAAAGAATTTCTTCTTCTTTTAAAAAATTCTTTTTTTAAAACTTTACATTTATTATTTTCATCCAATTTTAAATTATTTACAATAATAGTTTTTAAATAATTATTTTTTAGTGATAATCTACCTTTATTATATTTTATACTATTTCTAGGTTTAATATAATGAGATTGATAAAAGTAAGAAGAAGAATGATTTTTATTATATTGATTATTATATGTATTATTATATCTTACTATTCGATCATGATGAAATCTTTTTCTATTAAAAGTTTGATAAATTTCTTTATTATAGTCTTCATATTCATAATTATCAATATTTTCTACTTCTTTTCCATCTAAAATTAAAAAATTATTATAAAAATGTAATGAGATTTTTGTTAAATATTGTGGAAAATTTATGCTATTTATTTGATGATTAAATCTTTTTATTGATTTCATTGTTTTTTTTTGATATTTTTCAAAATTAAATAATCTATTATCTGAATCAAATAAAATGTCTTTATTTCCTAGATCTGTATCTAAAAATTTTTTTTTCATTATTTGATCATATAAATTTATTCTAAAATGATTTTTTAATATTATTTGATTATAATAAAAAGGAATAATATTTTGAATATTTTTATTTTTAAAATTAATAAATTTAATTATTCCAATTTCAAATTTATTTAATGACTTTTGATTTATTTCTGTAAAATAATTATCACATTCTTTTTTATATTTATCATTTTGTTTATTTATAAAATTTATTAAACTATTTCTTTTTGTAAGACTAGTTATATTTTTAAATAGAATTTGAAAAGTATTAGAAATTATTTTTTCTACAAAATTTATTTTATCTAAATCAATAGTTTCATCATAAGTTTTTATATTATTAGAAAGAAAATCAATTAATTTTCCTTTTTTAACATCAATTATATCTTTATTTATTTTAAATTGTAATTCTCTAAATGAAAGTCTAACTGATTTTGTTCTAAATTCTTGAAAATTAAAAGTATTATTTGATCTTAGTGTTGATCTTCTTTCTCTTTTTTCAGAATTAGAAGAACTATTAGAATAAGAAGCATCAATTTCAATAATTTTTTTTTCAATTTTATCAATTAATTTTTTAAATATTTTATATCCTTTTTTTTTAATTGGAGTAAAATTTCTTTTTTTATTAACATTTTCAATTTTATGTTCTATAATTTCTTTCATTTCTTTTAATTGACCTATTTGTGACTCTAATAAAATAAAACTTGAAGTAAATTTTCTTTTTTTTTCTTTTATTAAAGATATTTCTGGTATTTTAGATAATTGTTTTTTAAAATTTTTCATTACTTTTTTTTTTGGAGTATTTTGAATAGTTTTTAAATTATTATCTATTTCTCTATTAATTGGATTTAAATTTTCTTTTAAAGATAATATATTATGATTTAAATATGTTTTCTTTTTTTTTGGAGATGTTAATATAGTTTTAAAATTGTTATATTTTGAATTTCCATCTGAATCATTATAAAGTAGATTTGTTTTTTTTAATAAATTATTTAAATTTTGTTTCTCATCTTCACTTTTTGTTTTATTTTTTAAATAATCTTGATAATGAAAATTAAAATTTTTATTTTCTCTATTTGATTTACTTTTTCTATCAGTTCTTAAAACTAAAATTGGATAATTTTGTTTTTGTTGTTCATTATTTTGATTTTCAAAATCATCCATTTTCTTTTTAATATTTTGATGAAATAAATTATGAAAATTAGTAGATTTTTTTTTATTAGAATTAAAATTTGCAATATCTGTTGTTGTATTATTAATTATTGATAAATTTTTGTTATTTACAAAATTAGTATCAGTACTAATTTGATCATTTGATGATGAAATATAATTAGGATTTTTTATAAGTGAATGATAATTTATTGTCTTAAATGCTGTTGAACTTTTAATATATTTATTATGATTATAATTTATATCTTTTTCTTTATTTTTTTGATTTTGATTATTTGTTTTATTGTTTTTTAAAAAACTATTCATTTTTAAATTTCTTTTAGGAGAAAAAAAAGAAATGCTTTCATCTATTATTATTGATTCTGTATTATTTACTTTATTTTTTGAATTTTCAATTATATCTTTTTTGTTATTATTATTTGAATTGTCTAAATTATTTATATTTAAATTTGATAAAACTTGATTGTTATTTTTTTCATTATTTTCAATAGTTTTTGAAAAATTAGATAAATTATAATTTATATTATCCATTAATTTTTTTTTTATCTTCTTATTTGAGTTATTAATATTACTTAAACTATCTAATGAATTTTTTAATGAATTGATTTTTTCTTTAAGAATATTTTGATAATCATCATCTTTTTTTAAAAATTTATTATTATTTTTTTTTGATTTATTATTTAATTTCAAATAATTATTTATTGATATTTTTTCTTTTCTTTTTCTTTCAAAACTTGTTTTTTTAGCTAAATCATTTCTTTTATCATTTCTCGTTGATAATGATAATGATAATGAATTAATTTTTGATTTTTTAGAATGTTTTATTAATTTTATATTATTCTCTTTAAATTTTAATATTTCAGATGGACTTTTTATAGTATTTGATAAAAAAAAATTGTTATTATTCTTTTTTGTTTTAATTGATGAATTTGAATTATTGATTAATGGACTAAATTTTTTAAATAATATTTACAGATTCGATAATTTAAGCGAATTCTTGGGATTCATTTTATTTATTTAAATATAAAATATAATTATTAATTATACAAAAATGTAAAAAATATAAAAAAAAACTGCAATTAAATATTTAATAAATTATTGAAATTAATAACAATTTTTCCAATTACTCAAAAAGAAATCTTATTATTTTGAATTATCCTATAAAAAAATTTCTAATCCTTAAAACAACAAATAAACAATATTTTTCCAAAAAAAAAAAAGAAAAAAACTAAATCTCTGGAATTAAAGACTTATTAATAACATTAACTTTCTTATTAATAGAATCTTCATATTCATCAATCAATGAACTAACATTATAAATAGCTTTATCAAAATCTCCTTTATCAGGCATAAATTTATAATAATGATGTACATGTGCTTTATGTTTATATAATAAATTAAATCTATCTCTTAAATTTTTAAAACAATCAGTAACAGCAGAATTATTACTTAAACATAATAAACCATATTTCATATTAACAGGTGGTTGATCACATAATCCAATTTTAAATCCTTCATGATTCCAATTTACCATTTTTAATTTATTTTTTTGTTTCTCAATATTAATCATTAAATCACTTACAGTTAAATTACCTCTTGCAATTAATGCACAAGCAAAATAAATTCCTTTATTAAAATTATCACATTTAATTAATTGATAATCTTCATAAAAAACATCATTAAATATTTGATCAGTTCTTCTTGGTTCTAATTTTTGATCAAGAACATGATATAATGGACTAAGTGAAGATAAAATAAAATGTTGTCTTGGAAAAGGAACTAAATTCATAGTAATATCATTAATATCAACATTTAATGTTCCTTCAAATCTCATTGAACAAGTTAAATCAGATAATAAATGAGCAATTATACTATTCATTTTATCATATGGTTTTTTTTTATCTTTATCATTAATATTATTATTATTATTTTTATCATTACCAAAAATATTCTTTGATATTTTTTTACTATATTTCTCAACATTATCACAAATTTCAATTAAAGATTGATTATCTATTGGTAAAACACAATCAGCAAAATTAATAAGTTGATTAAGACTTAAAATTGCATTATAAGGACTTGTAATAACATCATCATCTTTAGAAGGAAAAACACTAATAGTAAATTTAAATATATCATCATATTCTTCACCTAATAATTTAATAATATTTGAACCTAATCCAGAACCAGTTCCACCTCCAATTGAATGCATTAACATAAAACATTGAGGTGAGTCACAATATTCTAAATTTTTTCTTATTTTCTCTAATATTACTTTACTGTAACTTTTACCATATTCATAAAAACCGTTTGCCCAATTATTTCCTGCTCCTGATACATCATTTACTAATTGAGTTGTATCAAATAATGATCCTAAGTCACTTTTTATTATTTGATTTATTACTCCTTCTTCCATATCTATTAATATTGAACGAGCTTTTAGTAATTTTTCCCTTTCGTTAAATTGGAAAAATGATGACATTGCATCGTCAAATAATATCCCACGTGATGCATGCTCACGTAAGGCTAAGTCCCAGAAACGCCATCCTATTTGATTTCCACATTGACCTACTTGAATTGTTATTATTTCTCTTGGCATTTATTAATTTTTTTTTTTTTTTTAAATTTTTTTTTTCAAATTAAATTGCTTTTTTTTTTTTAATTTTTTTTAAATTATGAGAGTTTGTTTATATTATATATATTTAATTTTTAATTTTTAATTTTTTAGTAAATATATAATTTAGTTCAATCATAATTTTTATCTTAAACTTTTCAATTTTAACTCTTTTTTTAATTTTTTTTACCTAAATATATAATAATACTATTCATGGCATATTTTTTATAAAAAACCATATATTTTTAAATATATAATTATATGGTTTTATTATAACAAGTTCAAATCATAAATTAATATTTATAACAAATGACTAAAAATAATTAATAATTTATAATCATGGCATCAATATTTTATATATAAATTAATAGTATTTTAACATATAAAATCATTCTTATTACTTTAGTAATCACAATATTCATTTTGAAAATTTAATTTATTAAATATTTCTTCATAATGATTTTGAATTTTTTCAATTTCTAATTTATTGAAATAATTTATATTATCATTAAAATCAATATTAATAATATTATCACTATCATTATTTTCATCAATAGTTATTTTATTATCATCTAATAAAATATTTAATTGATTTTCATCTTCAATATTTATATTATTTATATTCTCAATATATGAATTATCATTAAGATTCATATTATTTGAAATTGAATTTTCCTTTTTAATTTCTTTTACTAATTTAGAATAAAATCTATTTTTTACCATATCTCCAGTTCTCCCTTTTAAAAACTTTGAAATAAAAGTCCAACAATTACCATATTTTTTATATAATTTTATTATTTTTTCGTCTTCATCATTATTAAATTTTCTTTTAATAATTCTTTCATCTAAAGAATTTAAAAATCTATCTCTTATTTGTTTTGCTGTTCTTGTTTTCATTTCTTTTGATATTTTTGACCAATTTTTACCATATATCTTATATAATTCTAATAATTTTTCATCTTCTTGTTTTTTCCAATTTCCTTTTACTATTCCTTTTTTTATTCTTCTAAATCTTGCTGAACATTGAATTGATGAGTGGCCAGGAAGAAAATTTGCTACTTCTTTCCATTTTTTATAATTAAATTCTTTTGCTTTTTTTAATAATATATTATCTTCTTCCTTTGTCCATTTAGTATTTTTTCGTTCTTTTTCTTTTGGTATTATTGTAAAATGCGTTTCATTTATTGTAAATGAAGACTCTGTAAATGTTGATGATATTGTTGAAGGATTCATAGATTGATTTTTAAATTAATTTGTTATTATATATAATATTATAATTAAATGAAATAATTTTTATTATATTTTGTAAATGATAATATGTATTGTGTATGATATCATTTATTTTTTTAAATAATTATTAATGGAAAACAGAAATAAATTATTTTTTTATAAAATAATTAAAACTTATGAAAAATTTTTATATTTAATAAATCGATTTGTAGTTATAGAAAATTTGATTTTTTTGAATCCTTTTATTGAAAATTCTTTAATGGATTAAATATATTTTTTGAATTTATTTTTTACTTAGATAATAAATTCAAGTTTTTAATAGTTTTAATAAATATAATTTTAATTATAGAGTGTATTTTCTATTTTTATAATTGATTAAAATATAGATTTATTTTCAAAACATAATTGAAATAATAAATAATTTTGTGGTATTATATTTAAAAATGAATTCTGAAAATATTAAATAAAATAATTAAATTATTATTAATTATACAAATTAAAAAAATGTTCTATTTAACTTTTCTTAAAAAAAAAAAAAGTATGATTAAAATTATAAGTAATAATTCCTTATTATAAACATACTAAAATTGAAAATTAAAACATAATATTAAAAAAATAAAAAAAATAAATTAAAATTAAAGAAAGTCAAAAAAACAAAAAAAAAAAGAATTAAAAATTAAAAATAAAAAAATTTAAAAAAATTAAAAATGGGTCATATAGAAGGTTGTATATGTAGAGGTAAATAAAAAAACATATAATATAACAAAAAAAAAAATAGGAAGAAAAGGAAATTATGGAGAAATTTTAGTAGAAAATGGTCAAATAATAAATAAAAATATAGCAAATGGAAAGGAAATATCTTCAATATTAAATAATAATGAAAGTCCTTCTCAAAAAGAAAATAATTTTATAGAAAAAGAAAAAAATGAAAATAATAAAGACTCACATAAAAGAAGACAAATGAGAATTAGAAGTGTATTAGTAAAAAAAGAAATAATAGGAAATAAAAGTGGAGAATATATTCTTAATCAAATATATCAAACACAAAAAAATAATATTTACTCAAAAAAACAAACAAATAAAGAAAATGGTACTTCAATTGTAATAGAAGATATAATTGATTTAGATGATGAAATGAAAGACGGTTTAGCACATATAATGACAAATGAAGAAGAAATTAATATAAGAAATGCTTTAGGAAAAAATTTTTTATTTAAAGACATTACTCCAGAAGTTCTTGATTTAATTTTAAATGAATTAATTTATTTTCCTTTTCCAAAAGATAGAATCATTTATGAAGAAGGTGACGAAGGAAATTTTTTTTATATTTTAGCTTCTGGGAAAGTTCAAGCAACAGAACAAGGAAAAATTAAAAAAAATTATTCTCCTTGGGATTCTTTTGGAGAATTAAGTTTAATTAATCAAAAAAATAGAGAAGAGACTGTTAAATGTTTAGAAAAAGTTGAAGTTTTTACTATTGATGGTGAATCTTTTAGAGATATTTTAAGAAGAATTAATGAATCAATTTTAAAAGATAGATTTAATTTTATTAATTCTATTTCAATTTTTCATCCTCTTGATAATGTTTCTAAATATAATGTTGCTCAAAAAATTGAATTAAAAGAATTTTTAGAAGGAGATCAAATTATTGAAAGAGGAAAATTTGGTGATACTTTATATATTATTAAAGAAGGTTTAGTCTCTTGTAGAATTGGAATTAAAGAAGTTAGAAAATTAGGAGTTAATGATTATTTTGGTCAAAATGCAATTTTAATTGATGTTAAAAGAGGACTTGATATTTTTGCTTTACAAAAAACACTTTGTTATGAATTATCTAGAAATGATTTAAAAGAAGCTTTAGGTGAAAAATATATTGATGTTATTTTATTTTGTTTTTTTAAAGCTTGTGTTGAAAAAAATAATTTTTTAAGAACAATATTTATTGAATCACAATTAAAAGATTTATTTAAAAGTTTTCAAATAAAAATTTATAAAAAAAATGAAAAAATATATGAACCAGAAAGTTCAGATAAATTAAAATCAACAAATAAAAAATTAATAGTAATAATTGAAGGTTCAATTTTAAAAGATAATGAATTAATAGGAAGTAAAGGAAATATTTTAGGAGAACATTTATTTGAAGATTACTTAAAAGATTATTTAGATAATTTAATTGCTCATCCAGATTGTATTACATTAGAATCAACAATAAATGATTTAGCAAAAATAATGAAAATTGATTTAAATCAAGAAAAACCATTATATACATTAAATAGAATAGGAAAATTAAAAAAATTATATTTATTTAAAAATTTATCAGAAAAAACTTTAGAATTATTAGCAACAAAATTAACAAAATTAAAATTTAATGAAAAAGATATTATTGTAGAAGAAGGGACAACAGGAGATAAATTTTATTTAATTTCAAGTGGAAGAGTAAGAATAACAAAAGAAGGTACTTTTATAAGAGATTTAGAAAGTGGAAGTTGTTTTGGAGAAAATGTATTATTATCTAATGAAATTGTAAAAAGAACTGCAACAGTTACTGCTTTAGAAAAAGTAGTATGTTATGTTTTATCAAAAAGTGAATTTGATATTATAATTGATGATCAAAATATAAAAGATTATTTATTAAAAAAATTATCTTTACAAGATACTTCAATTTTACTTGAAGATTTACATTATATTAAATTTTTAGGTAAAGGAAAATTTGGTTCAGTATCTTTAGTACATAATAAAAAAAATATTTATGGCATAAAAGCAATATCAAGAAAAAGTGTAGATAAGCAAAAAATATTAGCAAAATATTTTGTAAATGAAAGACGAGTAATGTTAAGTTTAGATCATCCATTTATAGTAAAAATGGTAAAAAGTATGAAAAATTCATATTTTTGTTTTTTATTAATAGAATATGTAAATGGTAAAAATTTAGATGAATATTTATCAACTCGAGTAATAAAAAAATCAATATATGAGACTCAATTTTATATAGGAAGTATGTTATTAATGTTAGAATATTTACAAAAAAAATTAATAGCACATAGAGATATAAAACCAAGTAATATAATGATTGATTCAAATGGTTATTTAAAAATGATTGATTTTGGTACTGCGAAAGTTTTAACTGATTATACTTCAACTGTTATTGGAACTCCTCATTACATTGCTCCTGAAATATTACAAGGTAAAGGTTATTCTTTAAGTTGTGATTTTTGGTCTGTTGGTATTTGTATGTATGAAATATTTTATGGTATGTATCCTTTTGGACATTATGCTAATGAAGTTATTGAAATTTATAAAGAAATTTTACATAAAGAATTTTTTTTCCCTTCTGAAAATATTAAATATGCAAATGTTAATAAATTAATTAGTAATTTATTAACTAAAAAAGTTAATTTGAGAGAATGTAATGTTATTAATCTAAAAGAAAAACCTTTTTTTAAAGATTTTGATTTTGATCAATTAATTGATTTTAAATTAACTCCTCCTTATATTCCATTAACTTCTGATATGACACAATATTTAAGTCAAGAAAATCCTTATGAAGATATGGTTTCTCATGATAATTATATTGGAGGAAAAAAAGATAGAGAAGATTATTTTCCTCCTGGTTATGATAGACATTGGGCTGATGAATTTTAAAAAAAAATTTTATTTGAATTTATTTTTATTTTTGTGTTTTTTTATGTTTTTTTTTTTTTGATAGCTTTTTTTTCAAAATTGATGATTTGAGGGTTTTTATATTTTTATTTTTTCGTTATTTATATTATATATTATTATTTTTTTTGTTAATGTATAGATATTTTTTTGCTGCAAAAAAAGATTATATTTTTTTTAGATTGTTTTTATTATTTCTTTATAAAAAAGAAATAAGAAAAATGAATAAAGGAAAAATTATATAAATATTAAAAATTAATTATAATAATTAAATGTTTTAAATAATAATTTTTAGACATCTTAATTCTTTTTAATTAATAGTATTTAAAAAAATAAAATTTATAGAATGAGAAAATTGATAATTAATATTTTTTAATAATTAATAAAAAAATATTTATAATTTTAATTATGTTTTATATTATATCTTGAAATACATATAAATATTCTTATATATTTAGATTAATTTTATTGTTCTTATAATTCTTTATTTTGATATTCATTATTATAAAATGATGATATTATTTTATAATTAGTTCACTATTATTTTATATATTGTGTGAACTTCTTCATTAACCTTTTAAAATTTATTCTAAAAAAGATAAAAATTTTTAATAAGTTCATAAGAATAATATATAATTTTTCCTATGAGATTTTTATATAAAAACTATTCACAATTATATCATTTTAACCTTTAATATTAATTAAAAATATTTTATAAGTATGTTTGAAAAATTCAAAAAATAATTTTAAATTTATAAATTTAATAAAAATTTAAATGAAATCACTTAAAAAAAATTTATGTCCAACAAAAAAAAGTATAAACAACACATTATTAAATTCCCAAAATGAACAAATACAAGAAAAACATTCAAAAATATCAAAATTAATTGAAGAAACAATAAATCAATTTAATATAAAATATACTTCAATAACAAATACATTAAATCAAATAAAACAAGATTTACTTCAAAAAATGACAAATATTCAAGAAATATATTTAGAAGAAAATTTATCAACATTAAATAGTGGAGGAGGATATCATCATAAAGTAAATAATAAATCAGTAAATTATAATACAACAAGAAATTTTTTACAAGAAAATTTTATAAAATTTACAAGAAATGATTCAAAAAGAAGAGCATTAAATCAAAAAATAAATTCAATAACATCAGAAGCAAAAAATATTAATATTAATAGTATTTATTCACCTCAAAAAATGAAGAGTAAATTAACTAAAAATAATAAAAAAGTTTTTAGACCAATTAAACCACATTTAACTTATAATTCTAATTTTAATAAAAAAGAAAATGAAAGAAAATCAAAACAAAAACAAATAATGCAAAAAAATGTATCTTTTAATTCAAGAATTGTAGTTAATAATGGAATTAATGAAATTCAATTAAATGATACTGCAAGTTATTATAATAAAATAAGATTAAATTCAGAAGATTCTCAACAAGATAAAAGTATAATTGATAAAAGTATAAATGAAAAATTTCCAAATAAAAATAATAAAAAAGCATTAGAAATATTAAAAAATTCTCAAGTTTTATCAGTTGAAGAAAAAATGAATAATATAAGTAATAATTATTCAAATAATAATCAAAAAGATGAAAATGAAAAAAATAATAATTTAAATAATGTTAAATCAAATAATAAAAAATCTAATTCAAGTAGTAAAAATAGTTTTTCTTCACAAAATGAAAGTAATATAAGTATTGATTTAGATATTGTTGATAATAAAAAAACTATTTTTCCAAGTAGAACAACACAAATTGGAATTAATTTTTTAACTCAAGAAAAAGAAGATGAAATTTATAATGAAAATACTAATGAAGCAAAAAAAATTTGTGAATTAATTTATATTCTTTTAGAAGAAGAATCACAATTTGAAGAAAAAAATGATGTTAAAACTTTATTTAAGTATCTTTTAAATACTTTTAAAGTTAATTCTATTAAAGATTTATTTTTTAAAGTTATTTATGAAAAAGTGTATATTAATAATTCTATTGATAATGGAATTTATAAAGTTTATAATAGATTAATTACTAAACATTTTAAAGAATTTAAATTAATTTGTAAAGCTACTAATGAACCTTTGAGTTGGTTAGCTATGAATGTTTTAGAAATATCAAAATATCTTCAATTAGTTTTTATGAAGTAAAAAAGTAAATAATTTGTAATGGTAATTTTTTTTGAATTTTTTTATACTTTTTATACTTATTTTTTTTAAAAATTTATATTTCTTTTAATAATTTATTCAATGATGAATAAATATAAATTATTAATAAAAAAGTTAAAAATAAATTTAAATTTATATAAAATTTTTCTAAAATGCTTTATTATTACTATTTATTATAATATCACATCCTTTATTAAATAATAATTAATATATCAAAATTAATAGAAAATAGAAAAAAAAGTTTTATTTTAAAAATAAATATTTACAAATCTTCTTCAAATTTATTTTTTCATTTTTTTTTCAACATATAATTCTGATATAATGAGAAAAATGATAAATCTAATTTTGGTATCTTTGTCGATTTAGTTCTTTTCATTATAATTTTATCCGAAAATCTCACAGATTGTAAATCAGATAAATTTTCTTCAGCACTTATATTTTTTTTATTATTTCTTGATTGTTCATTTGAAGTTGAAGAATTTTTTTCATTATTAAATTTCCTTAAATAAAAATTACTATTATATAAATTATTTTGAGTATTTAAATCAGTTTTTTTTAAAAATTTACTTTTTAATTTATGATTAGTAATATTTAATTTATTAATTTTTATTTTCATATCTTTTGAAAAATCTGTTTTTTCTGTTTTTAATTTACTATATTTAAAATTCATTTTTCTTACAATATCTTCAATTCCTTGTTTAATTTTTAATAATAAATCATGTTCTTCTTTTATTTCTAATAATTTAATATAATCATCAAAAGCAACTAAATAAATTACTAATTTTTGCATTAAATCATTTCCAGAATAATTAGAATTTTTATTATAAATTTCAATTGAATTATCTAAAATATTATTTATTTTTTTTATACTATCATATTTTTTATTTTTCCTCATAAATAATTTTAAATAATTATTAATATGACCATTTTTATTTGAGTACGCTTTAATTTCAGATAATTTATTTAATGGATAAAATGTATTATTATTATTTAATGGAGAATTAATTGAAAAAGAAAAAGAAGTTTCATTATTATCAATATTATCTGTTGAAGATGAACGAATTTTTTTTGAATTATTTGCTTGAAACTTTCTTATTGGATGTGATTGCTTTCTTAATAAATGTATAAAATTTGGTTTTTTCTTATTTAAAAAAAAACTATCAAAAATTAATTTACTCATTTTAATTAATACTATAATTTTTATTCAACAAAAAATTATAAATAATAAAAAAAACCAAAAAAAATTATTTTAAATTATATTTAACAATTAAAAATTTAAAAATAAATAAAAGTAAAATTAATTCTAAAAACAATATTCAAAACCCATAAAAACCAAAAATAAAAAAAAGATAAAAAAATAGAAAAATATCAATAAAAAAAATCAAAAAAAAAAACAACCAAAAAAAAAAAATATAAAATTAAAAAAAACTATGAAAAAAAAACAAAAAAATGAGATAAAAAACAAAAATCTAAAGAAAAACAAAATTATTTTCAATTCCATTATCAACTTCAATTTGTTCTTTAGGATTAACAACCCATTCTCCATCTCTAATATATTTATAATAATATTTTCCTCTTTTAATTTTCAAAGTAACAGTCCATTGACTTTTAACAGGATCAAAACTTAAAGGTCTCCTAACTTGCCAATTATCAAAGCTTCCGCAAACAAGAACAGAACTTGGTCTTTTTTCTCCTAAATTAACATCAAAAGCAAAAGTAATAGGAATTCTAATAGCATTATCAACAACAACAGACATTGGTGCAACACTAGGAAGATTACTAGGATTTTTTTCAGTATCATAATATGATTCATTATCATCTTTTTTAAAAATATAATTTTGACAGAAATTCTCTTCTGCTAATTCTAAAAATTCCAAAGCTCGAGTTTTCATATCATGATCAGTAGAAATTTCTTCTGAACTTGAGTTAATTGATTGTGATTGAGATTGAGATTGTGACATTGATAATTCAGAATTTTCTTCTCTGTATAAAATATCTTTTGCATTAAAGAATACTTTACCTCTTAAACGATAAAATTCACGACACCATGCTTTAGCAACATCATTTATTTCTATTATACTTTCTGATGCATTTTTACGTATTGTTTGATAATGATCTTTATTACCAAAAATATCTAATGAACGAATTACTGCATTTATAAATTCAACTGAGGAATATTCTTCAAATATAAATCCATTACCTTTTCTTTTTGAATAATCATATTCTACTATTAAATCTTTTAATCCTCCTGTCCAAAATGCTATTACTGGTGTTCCTGCTATGAAAAATTCTTGTTGAACTATTCCACCTGGTTCATACATTGATGGAATTAAACCAAAGTCACTTCCCATATTTATTTTAGGACCATCTGTGAAAAATTCATTTGGATTTGCCCAAAAAGATTTTGGGTATTTTGATTTAAGATAATTTATCTTTTTTGTACATTGTTCTACATAAGGATCTTTTTTATCACCACTTCCTCCTAAAAGAATGTTAATTCTACCATTTGTTCTTCTTATTAATTCTTCTACTGATTCTAATATTAGTAAAACTCCCTTTTGTTGTGTTAAACGACCTATAAAAGAATATAATGGAACTGAAAGATCAGGATGTTCAAAATTAAAATATTTCTTTTGTATATATCTTTTACATTCTAATCTATCATCACCTGCTTTCATTAATAAAGTTTTTAAACGTCTTTCTTTAAAAATTCCATTTGGAAATGAAAAAGGTTGTTTTTTTCTTTTTAATAAAGGAGACAAAGGAGATGTTTGAATTAAATCATTTTTATAATTATGTGATATAGTACCCCATTGATCACACATCATTATAGCACATCTTGAAGGATTTATTACAGTTTCCATCCAGAAAGGATCTACTAATAAATCAACTGGTAATTGATGAATATAATCTAATGTACCATCCCAAGGTGCAGGATATATTCTCCCTTCATATGCCTGTTCTAAATTATGACAAATATGAAAGAAAGTAGAATCTTTGAAAACATCACCAAAATGACCACATTTAGCATAAGCTGGAACTAATCCAGTAGACCAATCATTAGTTACAATTAATTTAGGAATAATACCTAAATCACAAAGTAATTGTAAAGCAGCTTTTGCAAAAAGACAAGTTCTCCTTAATATTTCAGGAGCATATCCATTAGCATAAGGATAAGGAAAAATACCATAATTATGTAAAAAATAATATTTAATACCACCATTACCAACACCATAATGAACACCAAAGACATATTCACCATCTAATTTAACAGTAATATTTTTAATATAATGAAAATCAAAAGGATCTTTCGATAAATAATCATGTTCTCCTTTACGATTCTTATCATAATAAGGACTTATCATAATTAAATCTTGTCCTAATGTTGATAATGCTTGACTTAATTCATCAACCATAACACCTAATCCTCCTACAGTGGACCATCTTCCTATTTCTGGTGTTACTATACAAATTGGACCTAATTCACATCCTTTTAAAATATTCTCTGCTTCTTCTATTAAATTATAATTTGGTGTATTTTCTAAACTTGATTTCATATGATAAATATCAGTTATGTATTTAAAGAATAAATTACTTAATTCATTATCTTGAATAAATTGAATTCTCTTTATATAATCATAAAAATCTAAATTATATTTTGTTAATAAATTAATTGTATAATAATACCATTTTGAAAATTCGTCTAATGGCATTTTTTCTTCTAAAATTTCTCTTAATTGATTACTTAATTGAAATGAATCTAAAGGATTATTTGGATTCATTCTAATTTCAGTTATCATTCTCGCATTACTTTTATCCATACAATTTTTATAATTTTCTTCTGTAAAAGGAACAATAGAAAATCCAAAACAAATTAAAGAATAAGGAGGAATTTTTCTAGTAACATGTTCATTAACTAATTCTCTCATAAAATAAAAATCACCTCTTCCATCAGTTAACCAATCTTCAATATAACATATTGTATTAAAATTTGACTTTTCATTTTCTTCTCGATCCGTTCCAAATAAATTAGAAAAATCTAACATAAAATTTGTTTCATTATCTTTTAAATTAATTGCAAAAATTCCTGTTTCTTCTTCTGTTTGTCTTGCAAATGCTAAAATTCCTTTATGTTGTTCTTTATTATTATCTAATGCATTTAAGTAAATTAATTTTCCTTTTGATAATAATTTATGTAATGTATGTAATTTATTTTCGGTTGCTAATAAAATATTATTTTCAATTTGATTTGTATTATTATTAATATTATTATTATCAAAAAGGAAATTATCATTTGGTTTTAAATTAAGTGATCCTCTTCTTAATTGTTCTTTTAAATCATTTATTTGATTTTCATATTTTTCTTTAATTTTAGTAATTTTATCATTATTATTATCAGAATTATTACTTTCACTATCACTATCATTTATATTATTTGATAAAGTTAAATGTTTATTATGAACATTATTAACAAATGCTTTTATAATTTTAACTAAACTATCTTGATAAGTATCATCTTTATAATCTTTTAATTTTAATAAAGTAAAATAATCACAAGACTTTTTAATTAATAATTCATTTAAACTACTTTCAAGATATAATTTTTGAATTAAATCTTCTGGTTCTTCAGTTCCATAAATATCATGTATTTTTTCAATATTTTGACTTTGTTCAATTATTTTATTAATAAATCCATCTATATCTCTTGTTTCTTCTATTTCAAAAAGTTTTGGATTTTTGGATTCTAATTTATTCATTGGAATTTCACCTATTGAATTTATCATTTCTTGTATTTTAAATAAATCTGTTTTTAGAATTTCAATAATATTTGAAAAATTTTCTGATTTATGAGATGGAATATAAAAACTATTTGCTGATACGCCTGAGAATAAATCTTCTCCTATACTTCCTTTGTCCATATTTTTTCTCCTTTAATATGATAAAAATAATTTTAATTTATTTTTAAAAATTATTTAATATATTTTTAATATATAATTAAATTATTAAAGATATTTTATATTTGTATTTAAAAATAAAAGTCCATTTTTTTAATTATTATTGATTATGTAATATTTCCCTTTAAATTTTATGAATAATAGTTTTATTTTATATGAATACTTATATCAAAAATAATATAAAAAAAAGAAAAAGTGTACAAAATAAATTTTAACTTATAAAAAATTAATAAATATTAATTTAAAAAAAAAAAAAAATAAACAAAAAAAAAAAAAAGATGAACACAACAATCCAAAAAACAAATAAAAACACATCATACAATTTAAGTGATACTAAATTCAATAGTATTCTAATAGACAAATCAAATTTAAATAAAACATCATATTCAATAAAAATAATATTATTAGGAGATGTTGCAGTAGGAAAAACAGCAATTTTAAATAGATATATTGATGGTAAATTTGATGAAAATTATTCATGTACAATAAATGTACAAAGTAGAAAAAAACAAATTTCTTTTAATGAAGATATTTTTTTAGAAATGTCAATTTGGGATACTTGTGGAGAAGAAAAATTTAGAGCTTTAACAAGACAATATTATAGAGATTCAAATGGAATTTTATTAGTTTTTGATTTAAGTTGTAATAAAACTTTTTTAAATTTAGAAAAATGGATTAAAGAAATTAAAGAAGTTGCTCCTAAAAATATTATTACTTTACTTGTTGGTAATAAAGTTGATTTAAAAAGTGAAGTTAATAAAAATGATATTGAAAATTTTTGTGAAAAAAATGATTTAATTTATTATGAAATTTCTGCTAAAGATGGTATTAATATTGATTTTGCTTTTGAACAATTAGCAAAAGGAATTGTTAAAAATATAGAAGATGAAGATGAAAATAAATTAAAAGAAATTGGAGATTCAATATATGATTTAAATACTTTTGAAAATATTCAATTAAAAAGTCTTGATAATTATAAAGGAAAAAAAAGTACATGTTGTAAAAAATAGTTTATTTAAATTTTTGTTTTTTTTTTTAATATTTATTTTAAAGTTTATATAATTTATATTTAACAAATAATAATATTATTAATAATTTTATTAATTTTTTTTTTATTTTTTTTATTCTTTCATCATTAAAAAAAAAGTATAAAAAATTTTAAATACAATTATAAAAAATAAAAAATTTTTATTTATTTATCTTTAAATAAAAAAAAAAATTACTAATTTAAAGATTATCTAAACACCATTGATTTTCTTCTCTAATTTGTTGTTCTTCTTCAGGAGTAAAATCATTTTGAATATTAAAAGTCTTTCTAATTTCTTCAGGAGTTTTTCCTTTAATAATAGAAGCAACTTTAGAAGAAG
>JAEEGK010010856.1_pt1 | contig 20959 bp, 23 predicted proteins | sample 8958771 | NCBI WGS metagenome assembly JAEEGK01 (sample SAMN16246547, study PRJNA631951) | gut metagenome | biome: gut microbiome; feature: rumen; material: SC-attached | host: Bos | place: Iran: Karaj | collected 2018-10
ACCACCGGACTCCTCAGGACCCTGTTCAACATCGACAAGAACTTCAAGGTCAAGAACGCGTTCGTCACCCTCATCAGGAGGAGCGCGGACCCCAACGACAGCAAGTCCGGGCCCATCAACGCCATCGAGCCCTCCGTGAAGCTTCCTACCCACCACGGACCCGATGTGCAGAGCATCATGCCCTGGCTGAGCATCAACACCATGGCCGTCAAGGTCCCCACCACGCTCATGCACGTCCACACGATCGTCGCGGAGCTGGGATCCGAGGTCACCACCGAGCAGGTCAAGGAGGTCATCAGGAACTGCCCCCGCGTCAGGCTGGTCAAGAGCAAGGACGGCATCAAGTCCACCGCACAGATCATGGATCTGGCCAGGGAGCTCGGCAGGTCCCGCGGCGACATGTTCGAGATCGTCGTCTGGGAGGACGGCATCAAGGTCGTCGGGAACACCCTTTACTACTATCAGGCGGTCAACCAGGAATCGGATGTCATCCCCGAGAACGTGGACTGCATCAGGTCCATGTGCAAGCTCGAGAAGGATGCCGCCAAGTCCATGGCCAAGACCGACAAGGCAATGGGTATCTGAGGGGAACAAATGAAGGACTTCCACACGCTCGAGGATTTCAACTTCAAGGACAAGACCGTCCTCCTCAGGGTGGACATAAACTGTCCCCTTGACAAGGAAACGCTCGAGATCATCAACGATTCCAGGATCAGGAGGGTCGTGCCTACCATCAGGGAACTGATCGGGAAGCAGGCCAAGCTGGTCATACTGGCTCATCAGAGCAGGAAGGGGAAGTGGGACTTCACCTCCCTCGAGCAGCACTCCAAGAGACTGTCCAAGCACCTGAACTCGCCGGTGAAGTACGTCGACGACGTCATGGGCGATGCGGCCAAGAACGCCATCAAGGCGCTAAAGCCCGGAGAGGTCCTCCTGCTCGGCAACGTCAGGGAGCTCGATTCGGAGACCGCCAAGCTCGACATGTTCGGGCACTCCAAGGCGGAGCTCGTGGAAGCGCTCACCCCTCTCATCGACTACTACGTATGCGACGCGTTCGGAGCCGCGCACAGGTCGCAGTGCTCCCTCGTGGGATTCTCGCTCAAGGTGCCTTCCGCTTCGGGAAGGCTGATGGCGAAGGAGCTGTTCGCTCTCAGCGCCATATTCGACGAGCCCCGCCGTCCGTCCGTGTTCATCCTCGGAGGCGCCAAGTTCGGAGATGCCTCGGGAATGATCGACCACGTCCTCGGAAGCGGAATGGCGGATTCCGTCATACTCGTCGGACTCGCAGGCAATGCGTTCCTGCTGGCCCGCGGAGTGGACATCGGAGAGGCATCCAAGGCGGTGCTGCAGGAGGAGCTCACCCCCGAGAACCTCCAGGCCGCGAAGGACATCCTCGCCAAGTACGGACAGCGCGTGCTGCTGCCCGTGGACGTCGCCGTGGAGCGTAACGGAAAGCGCGAGTCGGTCCACATCGGGGACCTGCCCAGCGCGGAGCCCGCACTGGACATCGGGGACGCATCCATCGAGAAGTTCTCCAAGGTCATCATGTCCTCCAGGACATCGTTCATGTCCGGTCCCGCCGGCATGTACGAGAAGGAGGGATTCGGGAAGGGTACCTACGAGCTCATGAGCGCCATGATCGAGTCCAAGGGACAGTCGGTCATCGGAGGCGGACACACCGTCGGTGCGGCGGACAAGTTCGACTTCTCCGACAGGTTCTCCTACGTGAGCACCGGAGGGGGAGCGCTCGAGACGTTCCTGCTGGGAGAGCCCCTGCCTGTCGTCGAGGCGCTCAGGTATTCCTACAAGAACCTCTGAAACGGTGCGCTCAGCGCACCCTTCTTATTTTCTCAGCATGCTCCCGCATTTGGGACAGAACTCCCTGTCGGGGCTGTCGATGCGGTTGCCGCACTTCGGACATCTGGCCAGATTCTCTGATTTTGAGATGTCCATGACCCTTCCGCACTTGGGGCAGAATCCCGCTTCCTTATCGATCTTAGAGTAGCAGACGGGGCACCTCTTGCCGGGGGACATGCGGGCGAGCACCTTCGGGACGAATGCCAGGAGGAACAGATAGACGAAGGCCAGCACCGCCACCAGGATCATCAGTCCGAAGAAGATCCTGGACGTCCTGTCGCTGGATGCGAGGAAGCGCGGTATCAGCAAGGCGAGCGTAAGCGCCGGGAATATAGGCAGATAGGTTACGGCCCTCATCGAGGGCCGATAACCATCCTGGTTAAAAAATCATTTCAGTAGTTTTTCCATGCGGACGAGGGCCTCTTTGATCCTGTCCACGGGCTTGGTCACGGCGAACCTGACGAATCCGTCGACGGTGGGTCCGAATCCTGTACCGGGTGTGCAGACGACTCCCGCATCCAGCATCTTCTCCGCGAACTCCGCGGATCCCATGCCGGTCTTGGCCCAGACGTAGAAGGTGGCCTTGGGCAGCACGACCTCCAGGCCGAGCTTCCTGAGTCCGTCGACGAGGACGGACCTCCTCTCGGAGTACACCTCCATGTTCTTCTGGATGATCTCGGGGAGCTTCCCGGACTCCTTGTAGAGCTCGAGTCCGGTGATACCAGCCTTCTGGACGAAGATGGGCGCTCCGGAATCGATCTGTCCCTTGCACTTCTTCAGTCCCGCGATGAGGTCCTTGTTGCCCACGGCGTATCCGAGTCTCCATCCGGTCATGTTGAATGTCTTTGAGAACGAGCCGAACTCGATGCAGTCCTTCCCGGCCTGCAGGGCGGAGGGCGCCATGTAGCCGTCGAAGCACATCTCCGAGTAGGCGTTGTCGTAGCAGAAGATGGTGTTGTTGTCTCTGCACCAGTCCTGGACTTTCTTCAGGTATGCGACGTCGCATGTGGCCCCCGTCGGGTTGTTGGGGTAGTTGGCGTAGAGCATCTTGGCGCCCTTGGGGCACTCGTCCACGTCCAGCAGCCATCCCTTCTCCTCGCGGAGGGGGACCTGCACGCACTTGGCCTCGTTGAAGAGCGTCGATGCACCGGAGTACACGGGGTATCCGGGGCTGGGCGCGATGATGGTCTCGCCGCAGTTGACGAAGGCCTGTGAGATGTTGAATATCGCCTCTTTGGATCCGAGCGTCACGCAGACCTCGGTATCGGGGTCCACCTCGACGCCGAACCTGATGCCGTACCACTTGGCGATGGCGTCCCTGAGGCACTTCTCGCCCTGGGATGAGGAGTAGTTCTGGTTGCCGGGCTTGCCGGCCTCCCTGCACAGAGTGTCGACGACGGGCTGGGGGGTGGGAAGGTCCGGATCCCCTATTCCGAAGTCGATGATGTCGACGCCCTGCTTCTTCTTCTCCGCGATCATCTGTTCGATCCTCACGAAGAGGTAAGGGGGGAGTTTCTGCAGTCTCTCTGAGAATTCGTAGTTCATGTTATCTGTCCTTGAATGTCAAATCTCTCCGGTGAAGACGAACTCCGCCGGACCGTCCATGTAGACGTGTTCCAGTTTGCTGTCGACGGTCACCTTGAGGGAACCGCCGGGAAGGTGAACGCTGACGGGCTGGTCGAACGGGACCATGCCGTTGATGGCGGCCGCGGTGGTGGTGGCGCATGCGCCGGTCCCGCAGGCGAGGGTCCATCCGACGCCCCTTTCGAACACCTTGATGTCTATCTTGCCGTCCTTCACGGTCGCGAACTCCACGTTCACCTTCTTGGGGAACAGGTCCGTGTAGGCCTCGAGGAACGGTCCCAATCTGTCGATCTGGGTCTTTTCCAGTTTGTCGAAGATCACGCAGTGCGGGTTGCCCATCGACACCGCGTTGATGTGCACCCATATGTCGTCGACCTCCATGTACTCGTCGATGAACCTGTCGCCGTATCCCTTCACGGGGACCAGGTCCGGCTCGAGGATCGGAGCGCCCATGTCGATCATGACGCTGGACACCTTGCCGTCGGCTCCGCAGGTGCAGTGGGCCTTGAGGTTCCCCTTGCCCGTGTGGACGACGAACTCCTTCTTCTTCACGATACCCATGTCGTATGCGAACTTGGACAGGCATCTGATGCCGTTCCCGCACATCTCCGGTTCGGTACCGTCGGTGTTGAAGATGCGCATGGTGACGTCGCTTCCGTCGATCCCGGGGTTGACGTAGATGACCCCGTCTGAACCGATGCCGAAGTTGCGGTCGCACATCTTCGCTATCTGTTCCTTGGTGAATCCGGGCTCGCCCTTCGTTCCGTCGAAGACGATGAAGTCGTTCCCGATGCCGTGATACTTCCAGAATCTGGTCATCTCCTCAGCCTCTCGGGTATGATCTGGTGTCTCCACAGGTCCTCGATCTCCTCGGGTTCCCTGATGAGCTCCGCCTTGCCCTCGTTCACGAGGACCTCCGCGCACCTGGGTCTCGAGTTGTACGGGCTCGACATCGAGAATCCGTACGCACCGGCGCAGTAGACGGCGACGATATCGCCCTCCTCGGGTTCGGGGAGGACGCGGTCGTGGGCTATGTAGTCGCCGGACTCGCAGATGGGTCCGACGACCTCGTACTTGGCGGTGCATGCCTTGTTGAACTTGTTGGCCAGCGCCACGTAGTGGTAGGAGTCGTACATGGCGGGTCTGATGAGCGTGTTGAATCCCGCATCGACACCGACGTACTTCTTCGGGCCGGCGTCCTTGACGTCGTTGACCCTGGTGAGGAGGAGGGTGGAATCGCACACTATGTACCTTCCGGGTTCCAGGGCGACGGTCTTGATGGTGGTCTCCTCCTTGATGGTGTCGCAGATCTCGAAGGCCAGATCGTCCAGGTCGCACTCGGGGTCCTGCGGCTTGTAGGGGACTCCGATGCCTCCGCCGAAGTCCAGGAATTCCAGTTCGATGCCGGTCTCGTCCTTGATGTCGTTGACCAGTCCGCAGAGGACGTCGACTACGTCCTTGAACGGTTCGGTGGAGAGGCCACCGGATCCCGTGTGGGCGTGGATGCCCCTGACCCTGAATCCCAGATCCTTGGCTCTGGCATATGTCTCGATGACCTTGTCGAAGGGCACGCCGAACTTGGCCCCCTTGCCTCCGGTCATGACCTTCGCGCTGTGTCCCGACGCGACACCGGGTGTGATGCGGAAGGAGATCGGTATGTCCGTGGTGATCTTGGCCAGCCTCTCGAGTTCCGACTGCGAATCCACGTTGATCCTGCATCCTGTCTTGACGAGTGCCTCCAGCTCGGCGTTGCTGACGTTGACCCCGGTGTACATGATCCTCTCCGCGGGTATGCCCGCCTTCATGCAGGTGAGCACCTCCCCGATGGAAACGGCGTCGATGTGGCTGCCCTCCTGGTTGAGGATGCTCAGTATGGCGAGGCTGGTGTTGGCCTTGCATGCGTAGTGGATCTCGGTGTCCATGTGCTGGGCGAACGCGTTGTAGATCGCCCTGTAGTTCTGTCTGACGATCTGCTCGTCCGTCACGTACACAGGGGTGCCGAACCTGTCCGCGATCTCGACGGTGGAGACTCCGCCGATCATCATGGTGCCCTTGTTGTTCTCGTAATCCCTCATGTTCAGGCCCCGTTGACGTACTTCTTGTGTATGATCCTCACGACATCGGTCGCCTGCTCGGCGGGTACCACGAAGTTGAGCGAGATGTCCGAGGCTCCCTCGGAGATCATCTCCACGTTGGCCTCGACGTCCTTCACGGCTCCGAATATGTCTCCGGAGAATCCGCACTTGTCCAGCAGGTCGTCCCCGACCACGCAGATGAGCGCGACGTCGCTCTTGATGTCGATTCCCTCTATGGTCTCCTCGTTCATCATCTTCAGTTCGCCGATGATCTTGGGGACGTCGGAGTTCTGGATGATGAATGCCAGGGTCGACAGGGATGTGGATATCCCGTAGACGGCGATCTCGTGGCGTCCGAGGTTGGATATAATCTTGGCCACCAGCTCGGGGCTGTATGCGATCTCCCCGCACCTGATGGTGATGACGGACATGTCCGACTTGTTGGTGACGCTCTTGACCAGGGATCCGGTCCTCTTCCTGACGGAGCGGATGGTGGTACCCGGCTTCTCGGGGTGGAAGGAGTTGAGGATCTTGACGGTGATGCGCTTGGTCCTCGCGGGCTCGATGGTCCTGGGGTGCAGCACCTTTGCTCCGAAATATGCGAGTTCGGCCGCTTCGCCGTAGTTCATCTCCTCGATGCAGATCGCATCGGGAACGATCCTGGGGTCCGCGCTCATGAATCCGTCGACATCTGTCCAGATCTCCACGCAGTCGGCGTCCAGCGCGTTGCCTATGGCTGCGGCGGCGTAGTCCGAACCTCCCCTTCCGAAGGTGAGGGGCTTGCCTGCCTCGTTGATGCCGTAGAACCCCGTGATGATGGGCGTGATGCCCTGCTCCAGCAGGGGTTTGACATTCAGTTCCATACCCATGGACGTCCTGTACAGGTCGCAGGATCCCGAGAGGGGACTGCCCACGGCGTATACGCCGGCGTCCTCGGACGTGAGTGCCACGGACTTGCCTCCGAGGCTGCAGATGTAATGTGCCAGCAGGAGGCTGGAGAACCTCTCTCCCTGCGATGTGAGATTGTCCTTGTAGTAGGGATCGGTGCTGCTGTCCCTCGCCGCGTACACGGCCTTGAACCCTTCCATCCTGGAATCGAAGTCCTTCTTGAACGCCTTCAGCTCGCCGGCCTTGAGAAGCTCCTTGGCGACCTCCATGTGCCTGGCCTCGAACTTCGAGAACACGTCCGCCTCGCTGGCGTTCTTGTCCTCCGCCGCTCCGACGAGGAAGTTGGTGATCCCCGACATGGCCGATACGACCACGACGGTCTGCCCCTCTCCGGACATGATGATCTTGGCTGCCCTCTTGAGCGCCTCCGCGGAGCCTACGCTGGTACCGCCGAATTTCTTTACCGTGATCATGCTGTCGCCCTCTTCAGATGAGTCCGAGCTTCTCGATGGTCTCGTCCAGGCGCACCTTGTTGGCCCTGGACAGCTCGGTGAGCGGGAGCCTCGGGCGGCCGTTTCCGTAACCGAGCCTCTTCATGACGTACTTGATCGGTATGGGGTTGGATTCGATGAACAGGTCGGCGAACAGCGGCATCATCTTGTAGTGGAGGGCCGCCGCGTCGATGAACTTCTCCTGAAGGCACAGGTCGACCATCTTCGTCATCGTCCTGGGGATGCAGTTGGCCGCGACGGAGATCACTCCGACGGCGCCGAGCGCGATCATGGGGAACGTGAGTCCGTCGTCTCCTGACAGGACCTCGAAGTCCTTGGGCTTGTTGCCGATGATCGTCTGGATCTGGTTCATGTTGCCGCTGGCCTCCTTGATTGCCTTGATGTTGTCGATCTCGGCGAGCCTGAGGGTGGTCTCGGGCAGCATGTTGGATCCGGTCCTTCCGGGGACGTTGTACAGGACGATGGGTATGTCCACGCTCTCGGCGATGGCCTTGAAGTGCTGGTAGATACCCTCCTGGGTCGGCTTGTTGTAGTACGGCGAGATCGACAGGATGCCGTCGGCGCCGAGGTCGGCCGCGCACTTGGTGAGCATGAGGGCCTCGGACGTGCAGTTGCTTCCCGCACCTGCGACCACCCTCGCCTTCTTCACCTGGTCGATGACGATGCTGATCACCTTGATGTGCTCCTCGTGGCTGAGGGTCGCGGACTCTCCGGTGGAGCCGCAGGGGACTATGGTGGTTACTCCGTTCTCCTCCTGGAAATCGACGAGCTTCCTGAGTCCCTCCTCGTCGACGGATCCGTCCTTCTTGAACGGGGTGATGATTGCTGTTGCTGTTCCCTCGAACATTTCAATTCTCTCCGAAGTGCTCCTTGAGCACGAGACGCGTACGCGTGCTCAGGATGTTGTCGTTGCGTCTGACCCTCTCGATGATGTCGTTGAGGTGCTGGGATGATTCCACGTCGATGATGGCGAGGATGTCCTGGTCTCCGGTGACCTCGAACACCTCGATGATCCCGTCGTATCCGGAGAGCTCGTTGGCGATCTCCTCCGTATCGGTGTTGACATCGATCCTGATCTCCACTATGGCCTTAACGTTCTTCGAACTGGTCTTGATCGTGAATCCGCAGATGACTCCGTCGTCCACCATCTTGTGGACCCTGCTTCTGATGGTTCCCTCGGATACTCCGAGCATTTCCGCGATTTCTACGAAGGGGCATCTCGAGTCCTTCTTCAGTATCGCAATGATGTTTTTGTCAAGGTTGTCAACCATAGTGTTCACCTTAGGTTTTCGTAACTGAACGGGTGGATATCATAATAGTATATAATGAATCCGAAAAACGTAGAAATATTGCGAATATCTTCAAAAACCGATACGAAATATGGGAGAACGGCCATCAGATGTGCGGGGACAGTAATCCGGGTCCCGTCGGGGGGTTCATGTTATAAATCCCCGAGAGCGATTCGAACCGTGATGGAATCCATTGCTGCGGTCCTGGTCCTCGCGATACTCGTCTCGGCGGCGGTATCCGATTGGAGGATCAGGGAGGCGAGCGACCTGCATTGGGTGGCGATCGGTGCGATAGGCGCGATCCTCTTCGCCGTAAGGCTCATCGATGCCGGAACGGATCCGATGGCGTACGCATCGGTGGTCTCGATGGTGCTAATGATGGCGGACCTCGTGTGGGATAGGGAGTCTGGAAGAATGGATCTGGCACTGTACACGGCGATAGCCGCGGCGGTCATCGTGTCGCTGTTCGCACTGATGGGTTCGGACCTGCTTTGGATCTACATCTCGATGCCCGCGATGTACACGGTCATGAACCTGTTCTACTACACAGGGATCGTGAAGGGAGGCGCCGACGCCAAGGCCGTAATCTCCATAGCGTTCGCGTTCCCGGCGTATCCGGCGGTGTGGGATCTGCCTCTGATCGCGGTACCTTCGGGTGATATCCCCCAGTTCATGGTCCCCGCGTTCTCGGTATTCTTCCTGGCCGCTGTCCTGACGATCCTGATGGCCGCGGTCTATCTGATCATCAATCTGATTAGGGGCGACAGGGAGTTCCCGTTCATGTTCGCAGGTTACAGGATGGACTTATCCGCTATGGCCGGTGCCCACGTCTGGCCAATGGAGGATGTCGTTGACGGGGAGCGCATCCGCAGCCTGTCCGGGCTGGAGGATCCCGGAATCCCGGAAAGACTGGCAGAGGCAGGCATGGACAGGGTATGGGTAACGCCAATCATACCCTTTCTGATACCCATCGCGATCTCGTTCGCACTGATAATTATCGTCGGCAATCCGCTGTTCGCGTTCACCTGACGAACGGGAGCTGCGTGCCGCACCTGGCGCATTTCGTGCCGTCGAGGCCGTCCGTGTCCACGAGGTACCCGAGCCTGCTGACTGCGATGTTCCCGCAGTTGGGACATATGGTGTCGCTGCCGATCTCGGTCATCACGTTCCCGATGTACACGTAGCGGAGCCCCGCCTCCATGGCCATGTTCCTCGCCTTGACCAGCGTGGATTCGGGCGTCCAGGGGACATCGGTCATCTCGTTGTCGGGATGGAACCTGGTGAAATGGATGGGCACGTCCCTAGAGAGATTGCTGAGCACCCATCTGCAGAATGCCCTCAGTTCCTCCTCGGTGTCGTTGTGCCCCGGTATCACGAGATAGGTGATCTCCAGATGCTTCCCGCTGTCGAACACCGTCTTCACCGATCTCAGGACATCCTCGAGATGGGCCCCGCAGATGTTGGAGTAGAACTCGTCGGTGAATCCCTTCACGTCGATGTTGAACGCATCCGCGATCTTGCACAGGTCGCGCAGCGGTTCCTTGTTGATGAGCCCGTTGGTGACTATTACATATCTCATGTCGGGGGCGAGCTTCGCTACGTCCAGCATGTACTCGATCCAGGTCGTGGGCTCGTTGTATGTAAAAGCTATCGTGCGGATGCCCTCGGAGCGGCACATCTCGATGATGCTCTCCGGGGACTTGTAGGTGGTGCGCTTCTTCCCCGAGAACGACTGTGAGATCGCATAGTTCTGGCAGTGCCTGCACCTCATGTTGCATCCGATGCTGCCGAGGGAGAACGTCTTCTCCTTCGGATAGAAATGGTACAGCGGTTTCTTCTCGATGGGGTCGTAGCCGATGGAGGACACCCTGCCGTAGGTGTTCGCCTCCAGGTAATCCTTCTCGCCCCTGCGCGCACCGCACAGTCCGGTGGAACCTACGGCTATCCTGCAGTTCTTCGGGCACAGCTGGCAGCGGTAACCGTCGATCTCGCGGACGTAGTACCTCGCCTCGACGGATACGGGACTAATAGCGGCCATCGCCGATCACCTCGTACTTCTCGTTCCTGTGAAGCAGGCATTCGTCCTCGGTCACCAGACCGATTATGTGGAACTGGACGTCCGTATCCGCTATCGCGTCGAGGTCCTTCCTGTCGAATGTGAACAGGAGCTCGTACTCCCCGCCCCAGTCCATGAGCATGTCCTTCTCCGGGATGCCCAGCTTCTCGCTGACGACCTTCACCCCATCGTCCGCCGGCAGGAGGTCCCATTCGATGATCGCTCCGACACCGCTCTCCCTGCAGACGGTCCTGATGCATGTGGAGAGCCCGTCGGACAGATCGATGCACGACGAGACCAGGCCCGTGGAGGCGAGGGCGATGCCCTCCTCGACGCGAGGGATGGGAGCCATCAGCGAGGCCACGGATTCGGGGATGTCGATGTCGGAACCTATCGCGTGGAAACCCGCCGCGGGTCCTCCAAGGGGGCCCGTGACAGCTATGACATCCCCGGGTCTGGCACATCCCCTCGTCATGGGTCTGCGGCCCTCCATGTCTCCTATGGCGGTGACCGCCACCGTCCCGGTCCCGGGCTTGGTGTCGCCGCCTATGACGTAGGTGTCGCCGAACTCCGCGCACTGGTCTATGCCGCTCATGATGTCGCATATGTCCTTCACGTCCATGTCCTCGGGGACGTTGAGGGATGCCAGCAGCCCCTTGGGTCTGGCGCCCATGCTGGCGAGGTCGCTGACGTTGGCGGCAGCGGCCATCCAGCCGAACTGCTCGTACGTCATTCCCTTCGGCATGTGGCGCTCGAAGGTGAGCGCGTCCATGCAGACGACCAGGTCCCCGGAACCGCGGGGCAGCACGGAGGCGTCGTCGGTGAGAGCGTCCGGACTGCCGTCCCTGAGCACGGTGCGGCGGATCATGTCCACCAGTCCCCTCTCGCCGATCTCCCTGAAGGTTACCATGAGCGGACACATTCCTTCCACGCTTATAATCTGTCGCTCAGGCGGGCGCGCATGCGCTCAGTCTTATATATTTGCCCGCAGATTCTTTCGAAGGTCCACATGTTCGCAGACATCAGATACGGAAAGGACGGGGTCCAGAAAGTTGAGATCCCCGACAGGAACTACATAGGCACCTTCAGCCCCAACGACGTCAAGGTCGGTTCGCCCGACGAGATCATCAACGCATCCATCGACGCACCCATCGGAGGGGAGTCGCTGGAGAAGTTCCTCGAGGGCGGTAAGGACATCGTCTTCATCGTCAACGACGGTACGAGGCCCACGCCCACCGCGAAGGTCCTCGACGCGCTGTCCAAGAGGATGGACCTCAGGAAGGCCAGGTATCTGATCGCAACCGGTACTCACAGGGACATGACCGAGGAGGAGTACAACAACGTCTTCGGTTCCCACTACCAGGAGCTCAAGGACCGCATCGTCGTCCACGACGCGAAGAAATCCGAGTGCGTATACCTCGGGGACGCCAAGAGCGGAACGCCCATGGAGGTCAACAAGGTCGCCGTGGACGCGGACAGGATGGTCATCATCACCAGCGTCGAACCACACTACTTCGCCGGATACACCGGAGGAAGGAAGTCCTTCCTCCCCGGAGTCGCCTCGTTCAGGACCGTCGAGGCGAACCACAAGCTCGCCATGAGCAAGGCGGCGCAGTCCCTGGCACTGGAGGGCAACCCCGTGCACGAGGACATGATGGATGCGCTCGAGCAGATAAAGGGTAAGAAGATCTTCACGATCCAGATGGTGCTGGACAGGCACCAGAACATATACAAGGTAGCTTCGGGCGACATCAACAAGGCGTTCGCCCAGGCCGTCGAGTGGGCGAACCAGGTGTTCGTCGTACCCATCCCCGAGAAGGCCGATGTGGTCATATCCGTCGCACCGTATCCGATGGACGTCGACCTCTACCAGTCGCAGAAGGCCCTGGACAACGGCAAGTGGGCGCTCAAGGAGGGCGGAAAGATCATCATGGTCTCCAAGTGCAGGGAGGGAATCGGTCACCCGACATTCCTCACCCAGCTCTCATCATCCAAGGACCCGAAGCAGGTCCTCGAGAATCTCAAGTCCGAGTACAAGCTCGGATATCACAAAGCGGCCAAGATGGCGGAGATCGCCGTATGGGCCGACATCTGGGCGGTCACCGACCTTGACCCGGAGATAATATCCGCGGCGAACATCACACCGTTCCCCTCCGTGGAGGCGGCTGTGAAGAAGGCACTGGCGGAGAACCCCGACGCGAGGATCCTGATCCTCTCCGACGGAAGCGTAACGATCCCGAGGGTGGAGTAAATGTCTGATTTCAAAGTTAGCAGTCTCGAAGAAGTAAGGAATGCGGTCAACATCTGTACGATGTGCGGATTCTGCAAGAGCGTGTGCCCGTCGTTCAAGGCGATCGGCTGGGACTCCGCGCTCTCCAGGGGACGCATCGTCCTGACGTACGGATTACTCAACGGTGAGATCCCGGCGGACGACTCCGTCGTGGAGAACATGTACACCTGTACGACCTGTGCCGACTGCGAGAGGCGCTGCCCCTCCAAGGTGAAGATCGTGGACATCGTCGAGCTCTGCCGTGCGGACCTCGTCGCCAACGGACACATCCTCCCCAAGCACAAGAAGATGGTCGAGAGCATCCTCGAGAACAACAACCCCTACGGAGAGAAGAAATCCGTCGTCGAGACGCTCGGCATCAAGCCCCACAAGGCCAAGGTCGGTTACTTCGCCGGATGCACCGCCACCTACAGGAGCAAGAAGACCTCCGAGGCGTCCCTGTCCGTGCTGAAGAAGCTGGGCGTGGACTTCACCACCGTCGACGAGATCTGCTGCGGTTCGGTCATGCAGAGGGTCGGATGGCCTCAGGAGGACGTCACCAAGATGATGAAGAAGAACGTCGACGCAATCAAGGCCCTCGGTATCGAGACCCTCGTGCTGTCATGCGCGGGATGCTACAGGATGTTCAAGAAGGAGTACCCCAAGTACGTCGACGTGCCCTTCGAGGTGCTCCACATCACCGAGTTCCTCGCCAAGCAGGACCTCAAGCTCAAGCCGATGAAAGGTGTCGCGACCTATCACGACCCCTGCCACCTCGGAAGGCACTGCGGTGTCTACCAGGCGCCCAGGGACGTCATCGCCAAGATCCCGGAGCTCCAGTTCAAGGAGATGGAGTTCAACCGCAACCTCGCGCACTGCTGCGGAGGAGGCGGAGGAGTCAGGTCCGCGTTCCCCGAGGATTCCAAGAGGATCGCGAAGACTCGTCTCGAGGAGGCCGACTTCGCCGATTGCATCATCACCACCTGCCCGTTCTGCGTGAGCAACCTCCAGTTCGGACTCGAAGGCAAGGAGAAGAGGATCGTCGACCTGATCGAGCTGGTCGACGAGCTGCTCTGACATGCGCGGTCAGGACCTCAGGAGGTCGGAGGCGCATCCCCGTCCGTTCGTGATGGGGATACTCAACGTCACACCCGATTCCTTCTCCGACGGCGGACGCTATATCGATGCGGATGCCGCCGTCGAGCATGCCTTCAGGATGATCGATGCGGGTGCGGAGATCATCGACATAGGGGCGGAATCCACGCGTCCGGGTTTCACGCCGGTCCCAGCTGAGGAAGAGATCGCCAGACTCATACCCGTTATAGAGAGGCTTTCGCAGTCCTCCGATGTCACGATATCGGCGGACACCATGAAGACAGAGACCGCCAGAGCGGCCATATCCGCCGGCGCGGACATCATAAACGACGTCAACGCACTGCGCTGGCCGGGGATGCTGGACCTGCTTGCCGAATCGGAGGTGCCCGCCGTGATAATGCACATGACGGGTTCGCCCGGCGACACCCATTCCAGGAACGTGGAGGGTCCAGTCGTCGATGCCGTGAGGAATTTCCTTACGGAGAGGGTCGCCGCCGCGGAGGACCGCGGCATCCGCAGGGACATGCTGATCGTCGATCCCGGCATAGGGTTCGGCAAGACGATGTGGCAGAACGGGGAGCTCCTCCGGAACCTGGATCTCTTGGACATGGGTCTCCCGATGCTCGTTGGCGTATCCAGGAAGAGGGTGCTGGCCACCATGTATCCGGGGATGGATGCCGATGATGCGACCGTGAAGGCCAGCCTGATGGCGGCGGAGAAGGGAGCGGACATACTCCGCGTGCACGATGTGGGAAGGGTCGCCGATGCCCTTCAGAACATGAACCTGTAAGCGAGGATGCACAGTGCCAGACCAATCGTGGCATAGAACGCTACATCCCTGATGTTGTTCTTCAGCTTGTCCTTGCGGTACCCCTCCCTGCATTCCTCGCTGCAGTATTCCGTGCCGTACGGGACGGGGTCTCCGCAGTGGAGGCAGTGTGAATGCTCGGGGAGCTTGAGGGCCATGCGCGTGACGATGTTTTATCTCTATATTTATCTCACTGTCGTCTGCCCGGCGTCCGATACCACACGATTATATCCGCTCCCGCGGATAACGATGCATGGATTCCGTGACCGCAGGTTCCGCCGACAGGGACAGGCACGACAGGCAGAAGCGCATAGACTGGATGGACATGGAAGGGATCATGTCCTCCCGTGTGCTGGTCGTCGGCGCCGGAGCGCTGGGGAACGAGGTGATGAAGGACCTGGTCCTCTCCGGGTTCAGGGACATCACGGTCATCGACATGGACGACATCGTCCTGTCCAACCTGAGCAGGTGCCTGTTCTTCAGGGACAGCGACGTGAGGAACGGGATGAAGTCGGAGATCGTCGCGGAGCGCGCATCGCAGTTGGATCCGGATGTGCGCATAACGCCGATAGTCGGTAAGGTACAGGATCTGCAGGATTGGGACTTCGATATCATAATCGGATGTCTGGACAACATACTGGCGAGGATGCATCTGAACGCATCGGCATGCGGTCTCGGGATACCTTACGTCGACGGGGCCACGGACGGCATGAGGGGGAAGCTGCAGGTGGTCCTTCCGGGAAGGCCGTGTCTGCAGTGCGCCACGAACCGTTCTCATGCTAAGGCTTTGGAGAGGAGATTCACGTGCACAGGTAACGCATCAATGTTCGTCCCCCATACCGCATCCGACATCACCACCACCGCCGTCATCGCCGCCATGGAGGTGAGGGAGGCCATGAAGATAGCCTCGGGCAGACAGGATTTATGTATGGACGGCGTGACGTATTACGACGGCACGCAGGGTACGATGTTCACATTGGAACTCGATGCGGATCCCGAATGCCCGAACCATCCGGAGTGAGAGACATGACCATCAAGATAACCGTCAAGAACCTGACCAACGGGTCGACCATCAGGGTCGAGGTAGAATCTACCGATACGATAAGCGAGATCATCGAGAGCGCCGCCGAATTCTGGAAGCTGAAGGAGGGCGCGTACGTGCTCAAGAGGGGCAAGAAGCTCCTCCGCGGCTCCGAGATCGTATCCGACATCGGCCTGATGAACGAGGACGTCCTCGAGCTCATCCCCGATCCGGAAGGCGGGTGCCGATGGGGCTGCCGAAGGCCGTTCTGCTGAGGAGGATCGACAGGGAGCTCCGCGACTGCAGGGAATTCCTGGGTTCCGAGTTCGAGTTCGACCCCGACAAGGCGGAGTTCCCCATACGCATAGACATGCACATGAGCAACGTGCTGGCACATTCTGCTCCGGGGCAGATCGTCACGGAGCACGACTTCTTCATCGTGCTCACCGAGGACTACGGTTTCAAGAAGCCCGAGGTCAGATGGAAGTCCAGGATATTCCACCCCAACATCATGGACCCGGAGGACGGGGGCTACGTGTGCACCAAGATGCTCAACGAATGGGAGTTCAACACCCGGCTGCCGGCGTTCCTGAAGAGTCTGTGCTTCCTGGTATCGAACCCGAACCCCATGAGCCCCTTCGGCACGGAGTCGTGCATGGCGGCTGCCAAGTACTTCGCCGATTACGATTCCAAGTTCGTCGGCAGGGTCGAGTACGGATCTGATTGAGATGCCCCGCATACTGTCGTCGGACAGCCAGGAGATCCCGTTCCGGAAGAGGTCCGTGAAGGGGGTGGACCTGTTCGTGGTGGCATCGTCCGTCGAGGTCATAGCCGAAGAGGCCGACGGTTCGGCGGCGCTGGACCGTGAGACCATGGGTCTCATGATCGGACGCATCTACAAGGATGAAGAAGGCGCATACGCCGTCATGCACAGGACCGTCACATCGGATCTGGTGGCCGATGCGACCCATGTCCGTTTCGACCCGGAGTCAATGGAAGAACTGATAGACGGCGTCGACGCGATGGCCGACGACGAGAGGATAATCGGATGGTACCATTCGCATCTGGATTACGGCGTGTTCATGTCCGAGACGGACGTCAGGACGCAGCATTCCCTTTTCGGCGAGGGGATGGGCTTCGCTCTGGTCATAGATCCGCTGAGAGGGGAGTTCGCCGTATTCGACAATTCCGAAACGCCTCAGAAGGTGCGGATGATCATCATGGAATGATCATACCCAGATGGCGTGTCTCTTGCGCATGTCCTCTTCGGTGACGCCCATCCTCTCCATCAGTACGGGGATTATGCCGTCGAACATGATGATGACGGCATCCTCGAACAGGGTACCGAGGGGCATCGATCCGGTGTCCTGGACCACGGACGTGTCGAGGATGACGACGCTGTTGGATGCGTGAGCGAGCTTGCTGACCTTGGACGCTGTGATGCTTATGACGTGCGCACCCATGCGTCTGGCTATGTTCGCCGTCTGCACCGCGGACATGGTCTCTCCGGTGTTGGATATGAGGATGACGACATCGTCCTTCCCGATGATCGGGGTGGTCATGTCACCGACGAAATGGACTCCCTCGCAGCCGAGCTGGACGAGCCTGACCGAGAAGTACTGTCCGACCAGTCCCGACCTCCCGGAACCGTAGATGAATATCCTGTTCCCTGAAAGTACGGAATCTATGAGCGCGTCGAGGTTCTTCTGCCTGACGCTGCCGGCAACCTTGCGGACGGCCTCGATGAGGCGGTCCACTGAATCCTTGTATTCGGCCATGTTCACTCTTCGGACGATTCGTCCTCTGTCTTCTCTTCGGCGGCAGCGGCCACGGCTGCTGCGGCCGCGATCGCCTCAGCCTCCTTCTTCTTGGCCCTGAGGCTCTTCGCCACCCTCTTGTTGACCATCCTCTCGTAGATGATCCTCATGTACATCGCATCGTGCTCCAGGAGCGGCGAGGACGAGATGATGGTGGCCTCCGGCCTGCTGTCGGCGAGACAGTCGGCAAGCTGTTCGAACTTGAGGTCACCCTTCTTGATTGGTGTGAGCCTGAGCTCGTCGCCCTCGGCGTGCTCGACTCCCGCGAAGTGCGCATAGAGCTTGTTGTTATTGTAAGGCAGCACCTGCTGGATGAGGTTCTCGAAGTCGCTGACGTCCACGAGCGATCCGTTGGTGCGCGAGTGATAGTGCGGGAAGTTGAGGACGGGAATGACCGTGCCGTCGAACTGGTCGCAGAGGTCCAGGACCTGCTCGAGGCTCCCGAAGACGTCGCTGCGTCCGGTGATCTCGACACCGATCTTGGGCTTCAGTCCGCAGTCCTGCCACCATCCGACGATGTCGGCGAGGTTGTTGAGGATGTTGTCATCGATCTCGTCCTCGTCGGTCTTGCCGTCGTACAGTCCGAGGTTGGTGACGACCACGTTCCCCTGCAGCGCGTTGCATATGAGTCCGGCGTGCCTGATGTCGTCCATGCACTTGTCGGTCAGCGGGCTGTTGGATCCGAGGTCTATGTAATTGGGGGTGTGAAGGGAGACGTCTATGTCGAGCCTCTTCGCCATGGTACCGATGGGAGCGAGCTGTCCGAAGCTCTCGGTGATCGGCGAGGTCATGGCGATGAGGATGTCGTCCTCCTCGATGGGCTCGTCCGGGTCGATGATGAGCTCGTCGTCCCTGTTGATCTCCAGGACCATGGCGTCCTCTATGGTGTTCATCGTCTTTCCGACGATGTCCTCGTCAGGATACAGCTCCATGATGTTGGGGCGAACCATCTGTATCTCGATGGCCGTGAGGCTGAGTGTGTGAACATCGATGACACCCTCCCTGAGGGTGCGGCCTTTGCACGACAGAGGTATTCCGGCTGGTCCGAATCTGATCATGATCTGTCTCCGTTCCCCCGATATCCTCTCTTATATTTATTGTCTTTTTGGGCACCTACATGCGCGCACACCATCCAGAGCGTGCGATTCTGTGCAATCCAGTTCGGCCGGCACGTCAGGATTAACAATGGTTTATATACGCCGAATCAGTCCGAATGCTCAGGAGGCGCCACCCCCCAGGCGTCAAGCTCGGGGGCGGTTGATGAGAAGATAACATGAAAGCCAACAAGAAAGCTGGGTTACTGGCACTGTTCGCCGTCGCCGTCATGGCCATAGCATCCTTCACGGTCCTTCTGGACTCTAACGATTCGGATGCGGAACTGGGAAACGTCGACGTGTCGGATCTCGGGCAACTGAAGGCAGCATTGGAAGGGGACACGCCCGTCTGTGTGAACATCACTGCGGACATAACCACGGATTACAACGACGCCAAAGAACTCACCGTCAAGGAGGGATTCGAGCTCAACATCAATCAGGGGTGCACGCTCACCATCAACGAGCGTACTGATATCCTCAACTACGGCACGGTTTGCAATCGCGAAAACCTCGTCATTATGGACTTTGCAGCCATCAACAACTTCGGTATACTTCGTAACTACGGGGTTATTTCCGTCGATGACATGGGCTTTTTGGTCAACTACGGCGACCCGGTCTTCCAGAAGACTGGTATAATCGAGTCTCCCAAAGACGCCATAAACGGAGTGATCTACGTCGATCTGACTGCGCCCATGACCGTCACGTCGAGGGGGACCAATACGCACGATCTGGTCTACAACGGTGTGAATTATGAGACCGTGTGGCTCCATGCGAAGACCGCGACCCCGGCTCTGGGAACATACAAATTTGCCCTCGGCGGCCCGGCAGACAACTATTACATGATCTTTACCGATGACGACTACGATTTCAAGTACTGCGTGCTGGCAGCCGCGGATCTCACCGTCGTGGCCCCCAGTTCCTCCATGTCGTTATCCCAGTCGGACGACGATATGGATGAGTGTACGCTCGTTCCGATAGCAGCGGTCATCATGGTGTTCGCCGGACTGATCATCCTGACGACCATGTTCGCCCGCAGGCACTAAACCTCAAACCCCTCCCGCAAGGGAGGGCCTCAAACCCTTCTTTCTATTTCTCGCAGGATAGAATCCAGCAATCGGTTTTTATATCCCGTAATGGCTCATTCACCTGTAAGACGTCCGTCCCCTCACGACAGGGAACGGAGGAGACAGATCATGGAAAGAATCTACAAGAACGGGTTCCTCGCGGTGCTGACCGTCCTGGTCCTGGCCGTTTCGTCCGCGGTCATACTGCTGGATTCCAGCGATTCGTACGCGGACGATCAGCCTGAGCAGCTCACTGCAGCGGACTTTGCGACCCTGAAGGAAGCATTGGAAAGGGATCATCCTGTATCGGTGGAGATCACAGCGGACATTGTCACTGCTGGCAGTATCACCGTCAAGCAGGGGTCCTATCTGAACATCATAGGTCATACACTCACGATCTCCGAGTCGGACAACCTGAGTAATTTCGGTAGGGTGTTGCTCAACAACGGAACGCTGAACATCAACGGTCTCTTCATCAACGAGGGAGACCCCATCTTCCAGAAGACGGGGGAGATCGAAGTATTGGAAAACAGTTCGATCAACGGTATAATCGGCATCGTCCTGACCGATATCGGGACGGTCACGTCCAGAGGCACTAACGAATTCGACCTCATCTACAACGGAGTGGGCCTTGAGCCCGTGTATCTTCACGCGACCACATACAGCGCGGACCTGGGTACATATCAGTACTCCACCACACCCGGTCCCGGGAAGTACACGATGACCATAGATGATGGCACACCTTACAAGTATTCCATCTACAAGGCCGCGGACATCACGATCGTGTCCCCTGATTCGGTATATCCTCCTCAGAACGACTTCGAAGAGGACAATCTGGTCCCGCTGGTAGCCGCCATCATGATCGTCGCCGGACTGATCACCGTGTCGGCAATGATCGTCTCGAAGAAGCGCTGAAACGACTTCCCTCCCGAGAGGGAGGTCAATCAATCTTTTTTCTGGGATGAATCGGATGTATGTCCCGTTCCGATGTCATTTTTCATTGGGAGGTATGAGAGAACGGCACAAGGCGACCGTTCTCCCTAAGGAATTATCATGAACACAACCCCAGTCTTACCCCACGGACTCGCATCTATCCTGTAGGTGCTGGCACATTGCACTTTCCGGTATCCGTCTCTTCTTTCGCTCCTCGACTTTCCTACAAGTCTGATAGAGAATACCAGGTAGGAAGTATATAATATATACCATTATGATATGAAAAGAATAAACAGGAGAAAACGGCCCCATCTGCCCCAGTTCACCTTATAACTAATAAAGGACGCCGACAACAACCTTTATAAGCAACATATACTTAGGCCGGGATACCCAATGTCGGGAGAGTCAGTACTATGAAGAACATTCAGAGGAAAACGGACCTTTCCCTCATCGCCCTGATCAACGATCTCAAGGCGGCAGAGAGGGAGACAGGATCTGCCATCTGGCGAGACATTGCTGAGAGGCTCGAGAAACCCAGGAAGAACTGGGCCGAGACCAACCTCAGCAAACTGGACAGGTACGCGAAGGACGGAGACG
>JAEEGK010010857.1_pt1 | contig 20959 bp, 11 predicted proteins | sample 8958771 | NCBI WGS metagenome assembly JAEEGK01 (sample SAMN16246547, study PRJNA631951) | gut metagenome | biome: gut microbiome; feature: rumen; material: SC-attached | host: Bos | place: Iran: Karaj | collected 2018-10
ATCAGGAAATCCAGCTGAAGAAAGTTACAGGCGCGATCTCAAGCGTCACGTCCAAGGCAATCGAGGAGCGTTACAGCCCGTCCATCGTCCAGAATCTCGAAGGCCGGGTTGCAGGTCTCTCCACATATGGCGGCAAGCTCACCATCCGCGGAGTCAGCTCCATGTACGCTGAAGCCAGCCCGCTGCTTGTAGTGGACGGTCTTCCAATAGAAGGGGATATCGACGACCTGAATCCTTATGATATCGAGAGCATCAATGTCCTCAAGGATGCCGCCGCTGCCGCTATCTATGGAGCCAGGGCGTCAAACGGTATCATCGTGATCACTACCAAGAACGCCCGCGAAAAGGGGAAGGTCGAGGTCGATTTCTCCTATAACCTGACCCTTTACCAGAAGTATAATCTCGACTACGGCGCCAATTTCTATCTCGATCCGGCGCAGCAGGTAAAGGTTGAGAGGGATTATTACGACTACTATTTCTTCAACAATGACGGAGAGGTCAGCGATCCGATAGGCTCAGCTTCGCAGAGCATCAACCTGTTCGACACCAGGGTTTCTCCGATCGAATATGCATATTATATGCAGGCGACGGGAGAATGGACCCCAGAGCAGGTCGACGAACTCTGTAACCGTCTCTCCAAGAACAATTTCGCGAAGGATTATGCAGACGCGGTATATCGCCGTCAGCTCGTCCAGCAGTACAACCTCGCCCTGCGCAGCCGCAACGACAAGTCTTCCAACAGCATCGTGCTGAACTACAGAGGCGACAATTCCGGAGTCATCAATGCATTCGACCGCCAGATCTCGGTCGACTATAAGGGATCATACGATGTCGCCCCATGGCTGACCGCATCCCTGGCCGTCAACGGAATCTACGGCCGTCAGCGCGAGAAAGGCTACAATTATACAGGTTCATACTCGTCTCCATGGTCATATCCGGCCTATGAGTCCCTCTATAATGAGGACGGTTCCGTGCGTCTTCTCGGTACCAACCTCTACCGTGACACTACGGAAGGAGGCCTCTATAAGGAACTCGGAGTAAACCTTGTCGACGAATACTACAACAACGTGCAGAATACCTCACGCCAGTATATGCGTTATCACGGCGATCTCCTTTTCAGAATCGTGAAAGGACTCACTGCCAACGCCCAGCTGGTATATGAGACTGACCACCGTACCGTAGACTGGTATGCCAATCAGGAAAGCAATGTCGCCAGGACAATCTATAATGCCTACAAGGAAATCACCCCTGACGGTTCGGTAATCTACCATACTCCTGAGACCGGAGGCCTCCGTTCGGCCACCAACATGGACGGACGCTACTGGACGGCCCGCGGGCAGCTCAATTATTCCGGAACATTCGGTAAGCACGAAATCGTCGCCCTCGCCGGTATGGAGTTCAGGGAAACCCTTTATTCCGGTACTCGCAGCCTCATGCTCGGCTATGATGACCAGCTCCAGAATGCCGCTACCCAGACTGTCGATTTCGGCGCTCTCAGCCAGATGGAGACAAGTCCTTCCTATCAGGCCAACGCCGGGACTGGATTCCAGGCCAAGCAGCTTGTCTATAGGCCATATTTCGACGGAAGCATGAGTCCTATAGTAGAGCAGCATCACCGCTATGCTTCGGGCTATGCCAACTTTACCTACACATACGACGGCAAGTACAACGTATTCGGCTCGTTCCGTAAGGACTATGCCGACGTATATGGACTTAATGTCAAATTGCGCGGACGTCCGCTCTGGTCGGCCGGCGCTGCATGGAACATCAGTGAAGAAAGCTTCCTCTCGGCGGCGAAGTGGATTAACGCACTCAAGTTGCGTTTCAGCTACGGAGTCACCGGTAATATCTACCAGGGCGCAACCAGCTACATGACGGCCACCAGCACCGGGCTGAACTTGCTTACAGGCCAGCCTTATGGAAGAATCGAAAGCCCTGCCAACCCTAACCTCAAGTGGGAGCAGACGCGCACTGTCAACCTCGGTGCGGATTTCTCCCTGGTCGACAACCGTTTCCGCGGTTCTCTCGATTATTATCGCAAGAAGGGAATGGACCTGTTCTCTTACAAGACTCTTGATCCTACGACTGGCTTCAACAGCATGTTCGTCAATTCCGCAGACATGGTCAATCACGGAGTCGAACTGACTTTCTCCGGCGACTGGATAAGAGAGAACAGCCGCGAGGACTTCGGATGGAGCAGCACCCTGACCCTTTCTGTCAACCATAACAAGATCACAAACGTCGACAATCCTGCCATCCAGGCTTATCAGAGATTCAGCAATCCATACGTTGTCGGATATCCTACCAGCGCGATCTGGAGCTATCGTTTCGCCGGAATCAGCGACAAGGAAGGAGCTCTCGGACAGACCCTCTGGTACGGCCGTGTCGACGAAGAGACAGGGGAGCCTGCAATAGAGCATACAGCCCAGGGAGCTCCGGTCGACATACTGGTATATTCCGGTCAGAAGGACCCTGTGGTCATCGCCGGACTTGACAACCGCTTCGTATGGAACGGCTTCAGCCTTAGCGTTATGCTGGCATACTACGGAGGCCATAAGATGCGCGCCCTCGTCGAGGACGAAGTCATGGGCCTAGGAAACAGGTCGACGCTCCCGGGATATTTCGCGAATGCATGGACCCCGGACAACAAGACAAACACTCCGGGCATCGGACGTTATTCCAGCACTGCCCATGGCAACGAGCCTCTCAACAGCGATATCTCTGTAAGGAACGCCTCGTTCATCAAGATCCGTAACATCGTACTCGGGTATGAGCTTCCTGAAAGATGGGTGAAGGCGATAGGGGCGTCCCGCGCCAACCTGCAGTTCCAGATCAATGACCTGCCTCCTATATGGACTGGATTCCGTCCTCACGACGAGATGCCATACTATAGCCGCAAGGCGATATTCGATCCGGAGACTGGAGGCGTTCCTCTGCGCAGCTCTTATGTTTTAGGTGTTCACATCAATTTCTAACGGACTTATCATGAAAAAGATATATATAATCATAGCTTACGCTCTGATGCTGGCGTCCTGCGAGGACTTCACCGAGCTGAAGCCGAAGGGAAAGAACCTGCTCTCGACCACTGACGAACTGGAACTTCTCCTCAATGTCGAGTATTCGAATTTCTATCAGTTCGATATGTATCAGCTGACGGGAGACCTTATCTGCGTCACGAACAATATACCTAATCTTCTCTCCGCGCCTACTCCTTCCAGAGCAGCCCTCATACTTACCTGGGCTGATGACAAGATGGACCTGATGGCCGGCCTGACCACATCTGACGGCGACTATTCGCAGCTGTACGGATATGTCGGCCAGATAGCCAATCCGATTCTTTCTTCTCTGGAATTTGCTACGGGCAGCGAGGCAAAGAAGGCCCAGCTACGTGCGGAGGCCCTCACCCTGCGCGCATGGTGTGAGTTCCTGCTGGTTAACAAGTATGCGGCCGCGTACAATCCTGCGACGGCGACTACAACCCCTGGCGTTCCATATGTGCTTGAAGACTGGGATATCACGGTTCCTCCTGAGCAGTGGACTGTGGCGGAAGTCTATGACCAGATCATGAAGGATTGCGACGACGCCATCGCCCTTGACGCTCTTCCCGAGACGCCTGTCAACCAGATGCGTATGGGAAAAGCCTGTCCTTATGCCATCAAGGCGCTTGCCCTTATGTCCATGCAGAAATTCGACGAGGCTGAATCGGCCGCGAAACTTTCGCTGGAGGTCAATGACGCCATCGCCGACTACTGGTCGGATGACTATACCCAGCAGGTCATGTGCTTCATGATCCCGACTCTGTTCACCCCGGCCGTCTATCGCCCTCAGCTTGCATGCGAGGAAGACCTGTTCCATACCCATTCGGTGTTGAATTTCATGCCTCTGCGCACCCCTGAATGCGAGTCCGCCCTCGAAGCGGGACATTCCGCCCTCGTCCGCATGCCGACCGACGGGATGCGTTACAACTACATAACGGAACAGTGCCAGATGACCCAGGGCCTCAACGGATATACCACGATCTGGGACATGGATGCTTCCAGCAGCTGGAACATGTACGGGCTGAAGACTACCCAGCAATATCTCATCGTGGCTGAATGCGAGCTCCGCAAGGGCAACTACGACGAGTCGATGCGCTATCTGGATGCAATCCGTTCGAAACGCGTGGATCCGTCGGCTTATGTTCCTTTCCAGGGAAGCGTGTCCGGCAAGGCCGAGGCGATAGCCTGTCTCAAGCAGACGGCTCTGGGCGAGAACGTGTATTCTGTCTATAATTTCATCGAACGCAAGCGGTGGAACCAGCTTGACGACATGAAGGAGACTCTCACGAGGACGATACTAGGCAATACGTATACTCTGGAGCCGGATTCTCCGATGTGGATTTTCCCGTTCCCTTCCAATGCGGTCGACAATAATCCGAATCTTCATCAAAACTATAAATCAAATGAAAAATAGCATCAGTTTAAACAAATTCTTCGTGACTTTGCTCATTGCCGTCAGCGTCCTGTCATGCGGCAATGGCAAAGGTTTCCGCATCGAGGGAGTAAGCGACGGGGACGGTTATGCAGTGTTGAAATACCATACTCCGGACGGCGAGACCGTAGCCGATACGGTTACTATTACCGGGGGGAGGTATGTCTTCAGCGGCGAGGTCCCGGAGCCGGTCGAAGGCGAGATACACCTCTTTACTCCGGATCCTGACTACGGAACATTCTTCTTCCTGGAGAATGCCAGGCTCATGGTCGCCGACGGCAAGGTCAGCGGAGGCCCGAACAACGATTTCATGCGTGATCTGGATGCGGTTGCTGATAAGGTGGATACTACGTCGGCCGATCCGCAGAAGGAATTCAGAAGACTGGTGAACGAATGTATCGCGGCCCATCCGGATGTCGAATCCGCCGCTTTCATGTACAATATCCTTAACGGCGATACTCCTTTCGAGGAGTTCGAGGCAGGATTCAACAAATTTACCGACAGGGTCAAGAAAAGTTTCCTCGCAGAGTCTCTGGTGGCCGAGTATGAGTCCCGCAAGGTCGTGCGTCCTGGTATAGACGCTCCTCTTTTCGAGCTGAAGACCGCGGCAGGGGAGACAATCTCCCTCGAATCATTGCGTGGAAATTATCTTCTGGTCGATTTCTGGGCCTCATGGTGCGGACCATGCCGCAGGAGCATGCCGGGCCTCAAGGAAATATATGCGAAATACCATGATAAGGGGCTCGAAATCCTTGGCGTCTCGATAGATTCTGACGCAGAGGCTTGGAAGAAGGCTATGGCAGAGGACGGAACTCCATGGCTGCATGTTATCGACGAGACTCCTTCGGGAAGCCGTTCTTCCCGTGTCGCGACTATCTATGGCGTACGCTATATCCCGTCTCTTTTCCTGATAGACAAGGATGGAAAGCTTATCGGCAAGATGGAACACGAAGAACTCGAATCCTGGCTTGAATCTGAACTATAGAATTTCCGGGCTGTCCTCATGGACAGCCTTTCTATATTCACTTGGCGTCATCTTATATTTTTCACGGAACAGAGTGTTGAAATGACCTCTGCTCTGGAAACCGCTCATCTCTGCTACCAGACCTATAGGCTCTTCCTGTTCGGCCAGCATCCTGGCCGCATGCTTAAGCCTCCATCCGTCCAGGAATTCGCTCAGCGTCTGTCCTGATGAACATTCCCTTATCGCTTCGGCGACATTGTTGTAATTGGTCGCCAGCATTTTCGCAAGGTCTTCGCGCTTCAGGTCGCAGTCCGTATATGGGGCGGACTCCCTCATCAGCGTGCAGATTTTCCTGAACAGCGCCTGCTTGTGGGTTAGCCTTTCTTCCGGCACCTCCTGCAGAGTCCTGATGTCAGCTTCTTCTTTCGCTGACAGTTTCTGGATAGTCTCATAAAGGTCCCGGTTCTTCTCGCGAAGTTGCTTTCTGGCCAGGGAGTTCAGCCACAGGGCTATCGCAACGACTTCCAGAAGGAGGATCAGGAACATGATCACGAATCTGAGAGTCTTGACTTGCGACTGTTTTTCCTGCCACATCTGTTCCTTCTGGGCAGTCTCATACACGATTGCCAGTTCCGTCGCCTTATTGGTCTTTTCCCATATCAGCGCTGAATCGATGGCCTCGCATATCTGGGTCCCGATTTCAAGAGCCTCCTGTGAGCGTCCGGCCTTAAGGGTCGCGAAAAACCGTGGCGTAAGACGGGCTGCGATATTGTCGAGGTTCATCTTTGCCCCGTCGTCCTTATAGACGTTCTCATCCAGGAGCTCAAGCCAGTCGGCGGCTTCGCCATAGCGTTCCTCCGACATCAGGTAATCGGCAACCTGCCCGATGGTGAAATTGAACAGCAGGTCGTCAACCGGAATCGACTCGAACAGTTCGGCGGCTTCTTTCTCATGGCCGGTCTTTTTAAGCAGGAGCACCTTGCCCATCTGGAGCGAGCCACGGTATTCCCTGAACAATTCCGGATCTCCGTCGGCTTCATATTCCTTCATCTCGTTCTCCCAGCGCTCCATCCAGAGACGCGCATTGTCAAAGCTGCCCTCGCTCAGATAGTAGTCGAATATTATGTTCGTATTGATGATCAGGTTGATGTCCGCATTAGACTGATGCTTGTTCTTGAGCAGGAGGTCATAGCATTCCAGCTCAGTCTTTATCATCATCTCAGGCCGGTTGAGCTGACCCTGGCACTGGGCCAGTATGGAGAGGAAATGCGAGCGGAGCGTCGGATTCTCATTCCTGATTTCCGTCTCTTTGTCCAAGGCGACCGTAAGGACCTGAATCGCCCCCTCCGGATCACATTTGAGCAGACGCAGGGCGGACAGCCCATATGCTGACGCAAAATAGGCATCCCAATCTTCAGGAGGATCTGACCATCCCTCATATGCGCGCTGATAATAATGCTCGCTGATTCTTCTCCGGCCATTATGGTCATAGACCTTGGCCCGGAGCAAGTCGGCCATCTGGTTGCTTATCGCTTTTGATTCGTTGAGGTTGTCAATTACGGACAGGACACTGTCAGAGTTTTCTGCCCGGACGTCGATTTCGGACAGAAGGTTCTGATATGTCGATACTTTGGGTTCAATCCTTTTGCAACCGGATAGTACCAGAGAGAGGATTAAAATACAAATTGCGTGGCTTCTCATAGTTACGCGAATTTAAAAATAAAACACGTGGAAAACAATGAAAATCAGATGTTTTTATGCACGGAGAGCACAAAAATGTGCGTACTGGATACAATTTTTAATCGAGCCTTGCCTAACTTTGAAATTCCATGTGGTGAATAATAAGCAATTGATTTTGACACATATGAGACTAATCACTAAACCTATCTTACTTGCCCTCTGTCTGGCAATAGCCGGGTGCGCCACGCCCAAGAAGATCCTGTATTTCCAGAATATCGATGACGTTACCCTGGAAAAGCTCACCACTAAGTATGAGGCTGTCATAAGGAAAGACGACGAGCTCAAGATCATCGTCAGCGGCCCTGACAAGACAGTCGTCGCTCCGTATAACCTCATGCTCGTCGACATCGCCTCCGAGTACAACCTCAACTATGAACCTGAACGGCTTACGATGTCATATCTTGTCGATTCGGACGGGAACATAGACTTTCCGGTTCTCGGCCGCATCCATGTCGAGGGGATGACACGTATCCAGCTGACTGACTATCTCACGCGCGAGATCGGGAAGGATGTCAAGGATCCTATTGTCTACGTGAAGTTCAAAAACTATAAGATAACCGTGCTCGGCGAAGTCCAGAAGCCGGGCACATACACATGCAACTCCGAGAAGGTCAGCGTACTGCAGGCCCTCGGATATGCGGGAGACCTTAAGATGACCGCCCGCAGGAACGGGATAATCCTTATAAGGGAAGTGGACGGAATGCCTGTCCATGTGAAGATGGACCTTCGCGACAGCGAGATACTTGATTCGCCGTATTACTATATGCAGCAGAATGACGTGCTGTATGTCCCGCCAAGTTCGAGCCGTGTCATGTTCTCGAATTCGGTACCGTATCTCTGGGGCGCTATAGCCTCTTCCGTGACCGCCCTGATCGCTGTTTTACGATACTTAGAATAGAGCCATGGAAACATACGATATCCGAAACAGAAACGAATCCGCCCTGTATGAGGACGGCAGTCTGGTCATACGTGAACTTTTGGCGTATTTCTGGCGTCTGCGAGGCTGGATTGTCGCAGCCGTGATAGTCTCCCTGACTCTGGCCTTCTTTTATCTGAGGACCCAGACACCAGCCTATGAGCGCACGACCTGGATAAAGCTTAACGGTAACGAGCACAATCTGAGCTCGGAACTGTCTCTTCTGCCGGGCATGTCTGACATATCAGGCAACAAGAGACTGGACAATGAAGTGTTCATACTGAAGAGTCCTTCGCTGATGAGACAGGTCGTAGAACGGCTGGGTCTCAATACCAGATATTACAGCAAGGAAATGTACGGTCTGAGATGTGCCGAGTACTATGGAAACAATCCTTTCGCAATGTCCGTCGCCAGCTCCTCAGACAAAGAACTCAAGAGCGTGCGTCTTGAGTTCAGGCATCTGGCCGGCGGAAAATTCCGTGTGACCGGCCTTTCCGTGAACGGGGAGCCCGTCCCTGGAAAGAAAGTCGATTACGCCTATGGCACCCCGGTGACCGTCGGGGGGCTTGAATTTACCCTGGAACTCCGGAATCCTGAAAAAATGGCTTCCGGGAAAAAATATCTTTCAACCTGGAACACGCCTTACGCTACTGCCGGAAACTTCGTGAAAAACCTCAGCATCTCAGTCCAGGGAAAGAATGCAGCCCGTACCGATATAGTACTTGTCAGCTTTACTGACTCGTCACCGTCCAGGGCGTCTGACATACTGGACAACCTTGTGGTCATCTTCAACCAGGAGGCGAGACAGTACAAGGCGCAGACATCCCTGAACATCATTGATTTCATTGACAGCCGTCTCGCGGAGATATCAGGCCAGCTGAGCGACGCCGAGGCGGGCTACAAGGATTACCAGTCGTCCCGGGCGCTCGTGGACAATGAAACCCAGACAAGTCTTGCGATATCGAACGACATGTCTTACAGGGACCAGCTGAACGATGTCCGTCTCCAGCTGCAGGTGCTGGGCATGATCTCCGATTACATGTCGGAGACTCCGGAGGGTTCATACAGAGTCCTTCCGGCCAATGTCGGAATCACGGATGCGAGCCTTGACGCCATGATAAAGAACTACAATGAAAGGGTAGTCGGCCGCGAGCGCATGGTCGCAAACTCTTCTGAATCGAACCCGAAGGTCATGGCCGTGAATACAGAGCTTGATATCAGCAAGAGAAGCATCGAATCATCGCTGTCGAATCTTGTCGGCGTCTATACTCTCCAGGAGAAGGAGATCGAGAAAGTGCTCGGCAGGAACAGGAGCCATATTACCTCCATCCCGAAGCAGCAGCTTGAGCTGCAGCAGTTCTCCAGGAAGATGGAAGTGATCGAGCCTCTGTACCTCCTGCTCCAGCAGAAGAGGGAAGAGAACCAGATTACCATGTATGGAGAAGCGGATACGTTCCGGGTGATAGAGGCTGCCTTCGGACCAGACCGGCCTGTCGCTCCCAACCGCAGGATGATCTATCTTCTCGCACTTATATGCGGTTTCCTTGTGTGTCCGTTCGCCGAGAGGTTCAGGTCTTTCATAAGGAGCAAGGTTGAGACCAGGCATGACGTGGAGAATGTCGTGGACGCCCCGATCCTGGCAGTGCTGCCAAATAGCGGGACCAAGAGCTACAAGCTTATTCCGAAAGGCGGATATGATTCGCTCAGCGAATCGTTCCGTATGCTGCGGTCCACCGTCCAATCCATCCCGGACGCGAGGGTTTTTCAGGTCACTTCTTCCGTGCTGGGCGAGGGAAAGTCTTTCGTGGCTGCCAACCTGGCCTTGTCCCTGGCCTATGTGGGCATGAAGGTGATTCTCGTAGGAATGGACCTTCGCAAGCCTGCCCTTTCGAAGATATTCAAGTATGAGGCTGATGAATTGAAATCGCTTTATGGGTATCTCAGCGGGAAGAATACGGATCTGGACGAGATCATAACCCACAGCGAGGTAAGCCACCATCTCGACTTGCTCCCTGCGGGCATGATCCCTCCTAATCCGAACGAACTGCTGGCTCGGGGGCGACATGAGGAACTTATCTCGCAGTTGAGGAAGCGGTACGACTATATTATCCTTGACAGCACTCCATATTTCCCTGTGGCCGATTCGTCAATCGTCAACAAGTGCGTAGACGCGACCCTGTTCGTGGTCCGTTGCGATTATACTTCGCTGAAACTGCTCAGGGAGATCGACGTCGCCGCCCATGACAGGATCAACCCGATAAGGAACCTGAACATAGTCATCAATGACTTCAACCGTCGTGCACGAAAGTATCGCTACGGCTACGGAGATGGCTACGGCTGCAAATCCGGAATGGAATACGGCTACGGCTATGGTTACGGCTACGGAGAAAAGGAGGCCCGCAAGCGTGGCTGAAAGGACTTGTCTGCAATATAGCATTGCTATCCGCCGACAGTATCGTCGTTGACGATGGATCGGGATGCCTTTTTGACTTCTATTCGCTTCTTGCCGAAAGTCCAGCTTATGCCGAGTCCGACCGTGCGCCACGGGGTCAAGGAAACGTCTTTCTTCGAGAAGTCTCTGCCTTTGGCCCAGGACGTCGATTCCAATTTTCCTTTCCCGAAATCAGTTACTCCGGAAAGTACTACCGTAAGCCTGTCCTCCAGGAATGACTTGGCCAGCCTGACGCTGATATAAGGCTTGTCTTTATACCAGCCCTGGAGAGTATGCGACTTGGTCGAAAGATACAGATAAGAGCTCAGACTGATATCCCAGGGAAGTACTTGCTGGATGCCGGTAACCGTAGAAACCCCGAATCCTTCATTCCTCAGGCCCAGGACCTCACTCCGGTAATGCTGGTATCCTCCGTCTGCGGAAAAGGACAGGCGGGTCTTTCCGCTTGCGTTGCAGCTGACATATATATTTGCTTCGACAGCGTTTCGTCTTACGATATTCCCGTAAGTACTCTCTGCGATATCTCCTTTGAAGATGGTATATCTTTCAATGCCGTTATCGCTGAAATAGTCTGCAAATCGGGCGCTTATTATCCAGCGTGGTCCGGAGTAGTTGTATATCAGATTCAGTCTGTGGCTTTTTTCCGTTTCGAGATCCGGATTGCCGTAGGAAATGTAGTTCGGGGTGATGCGGTCGATATATGGGCTCAGAAGTGATATCCCCGGGCGCCCGATACGCAGATTATAAGTCAGGCTTAGATTGCTCAGGGTGCTGAGGGTGTATTGGATGCTGGCGTTCGGGACGAGGTCCCCGTAGTCGAGGCTGAAGCTGTTGCCGGTCTGCGAATAATCCTGCCATGTATGCTCATAACGCAGTCCTCCGGTCAATGTGAAGTTGCCGAAGGAGCCCGTATATTCAGCATATGCAGCCCCGATGTTGCTGTGGTAATCGTAATCTGTCGGAGCCGTTCCGTCGGTTGCTTCTGTGCCGAAATGACGCAGAATCAGTTTGGCGCCAGTGCTGAGCGACTGGCTGGCGCCGACAGGAGTGGTCAGGTCTGCCTGGAATGTGTTTTCGAGAGTCTTGTTGTCCTTTATGAGCAGGATATTGTCGGCATCGAAGGGAAGGACGCCGCTGACATTGGCAATGAAAGTCGTGTCCCGGGTCCTGGCCGGATTGTCGGAGATCTGCCATGAAAGCGTAAGGATCCGGTCAGGGTTCTTCCTGGACCGGTGTTGCCAGTCGAGACTTCCCTTGACGGAGCTCCAGGTCTCGTCATAGGCGGCTGTCATGTCGTATGAATATGCATTCGCGGCCTCGAAATGTCCATGATCCATCCTGCCCCAGTTCGGGGAATGATCCAGCCCTATCGAAGCGGATATCAGATTAAGGGAATCAGGTTCGAAGTTTGCGGAAAATGTTCCTGTGTATGAGTTGTTTACTATACTCTGGCGCTTTTCCTCCCGGGAGAAATGCCCCCTTGAATTGTTTTCCGTCAGACTTTCTAGCCCGGAAGTATGATAGCTCGAAGGCTGAAGGTCGGAACTTACTGTCCATTTCCCGAGACGGGCGCTCAGGCTAAGGGAACCGTATCCGCTCCCGGTTGAATTGCCGTAGCCCATAATGTCCCCGTAGATTCCGTCATGGAGAGCCTTTCGCGATGCGAGGAAGGTCTTTATCTCGAGCACGCCCCCGACCCCTTCGGCATCGTATCTAGCCCCCGGATTTGTGACCACTTCGATGGTCTTTATGTTGCTTGCAGGCATGGCCCTGAACATTCTCGAGGGGTTGGCGGTAAGCATCTGGTCCGGACGGCCGTCTACATAGACCTTGAAAGAGCTGCTGCCTCCTATGGTTATGCTGTCATCCGCGCCTACATTCACCATCGGGATTTTGCGGAGCATGTCCAGGACAGTCATGCTCCTGGCGTCGATATCATTCCCGACATCGTAGGTGATACGGTCAGCTTTCAGTCTGACGAGATTCCTCTGGGCGACGACTCCGGCTGCGCTGAGAGAATCGGTCTTTTCGGCGTAGACGCCGGTGGTGTCAATCTGCTGCGCGCCTGACAGCGTCGCATGCAGGATAATGGATAATGCAATAAAAAACTTCTTCATTGGTTGTGATCTTTTTCAACGGCACAAACGTACAATGAAGAAGTTGAAAGTCCGTCAGAAACTCTCTGACATTTGTCTGACAATTGCCTGTCAGCGTTTTTTCAGTCTGTATCCGATACCGCGCCGGGTCTCGATCCCGTATCCGCTGCCGCTCAGGGCTTTCTTGAAATGGCGGATCAGCGAGTACATGGCATCATCCGTCACAGGCTTTCCCGGCCAGAGCGTCCGGCAGATCTCATCCTTCGAAAGCTCGCCTTCAGGGGCGGACTGGAACATCTCCAGCAGCCTCTGCTGCATCGGGGTCAGCTGAAGCTCCAGGCCCCTGTTTTTCCGGACCGGGATCATGATACCGAGCATCCAAGATATGGCAATCAGAGAGAATGCGGCCGGCAGTCTCTTGTCCGCGAGTCCGAGGACAGCGGCCATCGAGACGTCCGCATAGCTGCGTACGGCAGCGTCATCCAGATTCATGACATCGCTGCAGATTCCGCTGTGCTTGTCTCCGGGGAGGCAGTAGGCGATATAGGTGCTGTCCTTCAGGATTGGAAGCGTCAGGTTGTCGCGCATCATTGCGACTGTGTAGGGAGTGATGACATCCTCCGGAGTGCTTGCCAGAGTAGAGGACAGAGCGCTGTTGAGGTCGCTGATGATCATGATTCTGGCATTCTTATAGCTGCGCTCGCCGGAAAAGATGGCGGCGAGAAACAGCAGTACGACTATGAATGATGAGATATTATGCTTCATGTGGCAGTTATTTCTAATCGGATTCGACATCTGGCTCTACATGGATCGATATCTGAGTGGACTGGCCGAACCTCTCGCGGAGCTTCTTCTCGGCCTCGACGGTGATATCATGGGCATCTTTGACCGTCAATGTCTGGTTGACCACTATATGTGTATCGATTATTGTCGAAGGTCCATTCTTCCTGGTCTTCAGGGCGTGCACATCCTGGACGCCGTCCACGGATGCGATCAATTCCTTTATTTCGGCCTCGGTGCCTTCGGACAGGGATGATTCGGTTAGTTCGTTCAGCGCAGGAATTCCCATCCTGAAAGCCACGACGAAGATGAATACGCTGATGCCACAGCATACCAGAGGGTCCATTACGGTCCATTTGCCACCCAGAAGGAGGGCCAGGCCTATGCCCAGGGCTGCCGCTACGGATGAGAAGGCATCGGTACGGTGGTGCCATGCATTCGCGACTACGGAAGGGGAGTCATATTTCTTTCCCGTGCGGGAGGTCCACTGATAGAGAAACTCCTTGACGGCGATAGAAACCAATGCGGCAGCGAGGGCAATGATTCCCGGGGATTCGAGGGTGCCTCCGCGTATGACATAGAGCACTTTTCCCATCCCGTCGACGCACATCTTCACTCCGACTGCCAGAAGCATCACGGCTACGAAAGCAGTCGCAAGAGTCTCGAATTTTCCATGACCGTATTCATGCCCCCGGTCATGCTCCTTTGAAGAGACATGGACCATCAGAAGCACGATAACGTCGCTTACAAGGTCTGTCAAAGAGTGGACGGCATCCGCTATCATGGCGGTACTGCGTCCTGCCAGGCCTGCTCCCAGTTTCAAGGCTGACAGAGCGATGTTGGCGACGGCACCTGATATGGTTACTCTTGATAATTCATCTGTTCTTGACATAGTAATGCGAATATACTGATTTTTTCCCACTTTATTTCTTAAATTTGTCTGAACAACACCTTGCCATATGAATAAGATCCTAATGATTCTCGGTGCCGCTTTCTGCACCATCCCTATGTTCGCGCAGCCGCAGCTGCGCAAGGATAATATAGACGAAGTACTCAAGGCAATGACCCTTGAGGAGAAGGCTGGACTGGCAGTCGGGGCAAGCCGTCCGGTCAATATCGGCGGTATTCCTACAGGAAGCACCATGCTGGTTCCGGGAGCAGCCGGAGTCACCAGGGCGATACCTCGTCTCGGGATCCCGGCCACTGTCCTTGCTGACGGCCCTGCCGGACTGAGGATCGATCCGGTAAGACCGGGCTCTGACGCCACCTTCTATTGTACCGGTTTCCCTGTAGGAACGCTGCTCGCCAGCTCATGGGACGTCGACCTTGTCGAGAAAGTCACCGCAGCCATGGGCGACGAGGTTCTTGAGTATGGAGTCGATGTGCTCCTGGCCCCTGGAATGAATATCCATAGAAACCCTCTCTGCGGCCGTAATTTCGAGTATTTTTCCGAGGATCCGGTCCTTTCGGGCAAGATTGCAGCGGCTTATGTGCGCGGTGTCCAGTCCAACGGAGTCGGAACTTCGGTCAAGCATTATGCCGTCAACAATCAGGAGACTAACCGTCTGGAGAATGACGCCCGTGTGAGCGAGAGGGCTCTGCGCGAAATATATCTGAAGAACTTCGAGATAGCTGTAAGGGAGTCGGATCCATGGACAGTCATGTCATCATACAACAGGCTCAACGGAGAATTCACTCAGCAGAGCCATTACCTTCTCACAAGCGTGCTCCGCAATGACTGGGGATTCAAGGGAATCGTGATGACCGACTGGGGCAACAAGGCCGGTACGGTTACGGCCGTCAAGGCCGGCAACGACCTGATGGAGCCGGGTGCCGAGACAGAGATCGTAAGGATCCTGGATGCTGTCAGGAATGGCAGTCTCCCGATAGAGGATCTTGACAGGAATGTCCGCAGGATACTGGAATATATCGTCCGTACTCCTCGATTCAATGGATATCATTATAGCGAAAAGCCCGACCTCGAGGCCCATGCCAAGGTCGCCCTGGATGCTGCGGGAGAGTCTGTCGTGATGCTCCGCAACGAGGCCGCCCTTCCTCTTGAGGGAGGGGAGAAAGTCGCTCTCTACGGCATCTCCTCCGTCGATTTCATTGCCGGAGGAACCGGCTCGGGCAATGTGAACAAGGCCTATGTCGTCAATATGAGACAGGGACTCGAGAATGCCGGATTCCAGCTCGACAAGGATCTGGTGGATTTCTATGATGCGAATTACAGGTATGCGAATGCATCCCGGAACATGTCTTCTTCGGGGCAGTATATCCTTCTGGGCAGTCCGAAGCTCAAGGAGGTGGATATCCCTGCCGAGACGATACGTGATCAGGCCAAGAATGACGACGTCGCCGTCGTAGTGATTGGCCGCAATGCAGGAGAGGGCGCCGACCGTAACGTGGAGGACGATTTCGAGCTTTCCGAGGTCGAGCGTAATCTTATCTGCAGAGTGTCGAGAGCTTATCATGCCGAAGGAAAGAAGGTCATCGTGATACTGAATATCGGCGGGGTGATCGAGACGGCTTCATGGAAGAATCAGGTGGATGCCATCCTTCTCCCGTGGTCTCCGGGCCAGGAGGGCGCGAATGCCATAGCCCAGGTGCTCAAGGGGGAGATCAATCCTTCCGGAAAGCTTCCTATGACTTTCCCTGTCAATTACATGGACCATCTTTCGTCCCGTAATTTCCCGGATGAATACAGCCGTTTCCTCCAGAGAAACAGGTACCGTTCCAGGACCGCGGTCAAGGATATAGACTATACTGACTATGCGGAAGGAATATGGGTGGGATACCGTCTTTTCGATACCCGTGATATCGAGGTCTCCTATCCTTTCGGATATGGACTCAGCTATACTTCTTTCAGCTATGACAAGCCGTCCGTGAAGGCTTCCGAGGATGGTTTCACTGCTTCGGTCACCGTCACCAATACCGGCTCCGTCGCAGGCAGGGAAGTGGTCGAGGTCTATGTAAGCGCCCCTGCAGGCGGCCTTGAAAAGCCGGCCAGGGAACTTAAGGCTTTCGCCAAGACCGGCCTTCTCGCCCCCGGGGAGAGCCAGACTCTTACATTCAAGGTAAGTGCTTATGAACTTGCTTCTTTCAATGAGGAGGCTTCCCGCTGGGAGACGGCCTCAGGCAGATATGATGTCTTGTTCGGCGCTAGCGTTGAGGATATAAGGGCAAAGGATTCCTTCAAGCTTGGGAAACCTCAATTCTTTCAGGTTGACAGGCATTAGAATACCATATTCCAGGCTGCATTCTGGGCTCGCCGGCTGTGGACTGCATTCATCTTGCCGAAGTTCCACTTTACTCCGAAGAGGATGAATCTTCCCATCACGAGACTGTATGTGTCTTCCTTGTAGTTTGCCTCGGCTTTATGGTCGAGGCTCCTTGTCTGGTTCAGAATGTCGTGGAGCTTGATGCTGAGGTTGAATGCGCCTATGCTTTTGGTTATCTCGGCGTTCCACTGCCATTCCGGCTGTCCGTACCCGGCTGGATATCCTTTGTACGTCACATAGGAGAGGTCCGTGTCGATGTCGAACTGCAGAGGAGAGTTGTAGGTCGCGTTTGCGTTGAATCTGGTCACAAGCGTGTTCATGTCAGCACTCGGGTCAAGAGAGTAACGGGTAATGCCGCCGGTACAGTCCATTCCCAGGACGAAGGAGAAGTTCTCCGGATTATACTTGACCGAGATGCCGCCAATAGGATTGATCGTGCTGGTATGGGTCTCCCTGAAGCCGCTGGCTCCGCTGAAGAAGAGATCTCCTTTGGAAGAATTACCCCAGAAGCCGGACATGAAATCCGAGTAATCGAATGAATCCTTGTCCAGCGCCGTCATGGGCTTTGTCGTATGGTAGCTGGACATTGTCGAATATGCAATTCCTGCATCGGCTGAAAGGGACAAGAGTTTTTTTGAGTCCAGAGGGGTTGTATAGCTTGCCCGGAAATGCGAAGTTATCCGTGGCTTCCTGACGTTGAGCGGAATGGAATACATGATCCCGTCAGTGTCGAACCACTGGGCGGAACTTATCGAGTTTATATCTATTCTTCCGTAAGCATATAGCATGAGGTTTGTGAATTTCTCGCGGTTGTTTCGACTCCAGTTGAAATCCAGGTTTATGTTAGAGGACGGCTTCAGATAGATGTTTCCGAGACTCAGCCTTGACGGATCGCTGATATTGAGTACAGGCAACATGCGGTTTGCCGAAGGTTGCATGGTATAGCCGTAGGCGGAAACGTAGAACCTGTTTTTTTCGCCGTTCTGATTGTAACTTAGTCTCGGAGTCACGAACCAGTTCCATTCGTCTTTGCCGGTGGTCCCTTCTATGCCGAAACTCTTCGAGAATATCTCTTGCATTATACCGGTCAGTGTCCCGCCCAATGTCAGCCATCCGGATTCCGATATCTGGTATTGGGCCGAGATGCCATATTCCTGTTCGTAATTTCTGGAATTGCTGACAGAAGAGAAATAGTCGTTACGGCCATTTATGTCGAAAGCGTCCCGGTCGCTGTCAGAGCGTGACATGGTATATTCTGTCGAGACGGAAACAGAGAGTTTCTCTCCGAACGGTTCCGTATAGCCAAGTCCTCCTCCTATCTCGAAGCTGCTCCTGTCCAAGACATAATTCATATTTCGGACGTCCTTGGATTCTCCGGCCGTAAGTACGGATGACTCGGTTGATTTGCCTTCGTCTAGGCTGTAAGCGGAATAGACCCCCAGGCGGATACTTCTGTTTTTCTTTCCCCAGAGTTCCCGGAAAGTGAAATCGGAGCTTATACCTGCATATTTATTCCGGTATTGGCTCTTAGACGTCCTTTCTGTACTGTTTATGAATTCGTTTTCCCTGGTGGACCTAGAGGAACTGGAGGTGTAGGAGTCTGTCTTGCTGGCATTTATGTACGGGCGTATATGGAACCAAACTTTTCCTTTCTCCTTCATGAATTCCAGGTTGCTCCCGACGGAACTGGCGTAACCTTTCCCTCTGTTTTCCGAGGATGATGTGATATTTCCGTCTTCCAGGAAAGTCGTACGTTCGCTCCGCATTCCTGTATCGGTATCTGCATATTTATAGTTTGCGCTTACCGTAGATTCTACGTCCTTGATACGGGAGGTGTTGAAGTTCAGGCTCAGCTGCGCTGAAGAGGAAAGCCCCTGGCCAAGGAAAGACATATCCCCGTTTTCGTCCATGGTGACGAATGAAACCCCGGAGTCATTGATGTTCTGTGTATTCCCGATCATGGTAAACTGGTCTTTCTTGGTATATGAAGAAAGGAGAGCATCCCCGCTCCAGAGGATTCCACGGTTGTCCCGGAGAATGTCGTCGCTGTCTGTCTTTCCTGCAGTAGTTCCGGCTTTGGCTCCGACATTGCCGAAGAAGCCTTCTTCATATTCTTTCTTCAGGGCGACATCGAGTATTTTTTCCCTATTGCCGTCCTGGATTCCTGTAGCGCGCGTCTGCTCGCTTTCCCTGTCGATGATCCTTATCTTGTCCACGACAGCTGCCGGCAGATTGTTCAGAGCCGTGCTCTGGTCATTGAAGAAGAAAGTCCTTCCGCCGACAGTGAGCTTGTCGATTTCTTCGCCGTTGAACTTGACCTTTCCGTCCTCGGTGATCTCCATGCCCGGCATGCGCCGCAGAAGGTCCTTGAGCATGGCGTTGGCTCCTACCCTGAAGGAGGAGGCGTTGATTTCGACCGTGTCTTTCTTGATTACTATAGGATTGCCGACGGCGGAGACAGTAGCGGCCTGGATGAAGCGTTTGTCCTCCCTGAGGCGTACCGTCCCCATTTTGACTATACTTTCGCGGAATTGCATCTCTTTGGCGAACGGCACGTAGCCCATCATCTCGACATGGATTACATATTTGCCGAACGGCACTTCTTCAAGTTTGGCTTCACCTTTATTGTCGGTAAGGGTGAAGTTCGTTATCGTAGTATCCTTGGCAGGGACTACATACACCGAGGCGTAGGGGATCTGCTCATTGGTCAGGGAATCCAGTACCGTCAGACTGATATCGCTCAGTCTCTGCTGGAAGATATTGTCGTTGATGATAAAGATCTGCGCTTTTGCGGAAAAACCTATACAAAGGAAAATCAGGATAGAAGTGGCGAGCCTTCCGATAGAACACTTTAGAGTACGCATTGGTTATAATTCTGGTTTATCTATGATCAGTTTTACAAATATAATCATTTCCCGAAATTATGTATCTACTTTTCAATTAAAACTCTTATATTCGTTCCTGAACGGATGACAGATATGTATATTGTAGAGACAGACAGGCTCGGTTTCCGCAAGTGGCGGGACGACGACGCCGAGACACTATTCAGATATGCTTCCGACCCCGACGTGGGGCCGAGGGCAGGATGGCCGCCGCATAAGTCGGTGGAGGAGAGCCGGGAGATCATAAGGACTCTTTTCGGCGGGGACCATATGTGGGCGCTGGTACTGAAGGAGACCGGAGAGCCAATCGGCTGTATCGGGTACTTCATCCATGGCGAGAGCAACATCGAAATCGGCGTGGATGATGCTGAAGTAGGCTACTGGATAGGGAAGCCTTACTGGAACCAGGGCATCTGTACCGAGGCTTTACGCGCGCTTGTCGATTACTGTTTTGATGTTAAGGGCTTTTCTACCCTTTGGGGCGACTTCTTTATAGGCAACCCGGCTTCGGGCCATGTGATGGAAAAATGCGGTTTCATTGATACCGGCCGGGAGAACAAGTGCAGCAACCTCAGAGTCGGCAAGGACAATCCGGTCCGGATAATGAGGCTGGACAGGCCTGCGCCGTTGACTGAAGAATATCTTATGGGCTTCGTGCCGGAGCGATTCCTCCGGGACGAAAAATACCGCCGCGGCCATATGAATATTCTCGCTCCTGCAGCGGGGACCCGGATTCTGGGCATGCATACTCCGGAGATGAAGGCTGTCGCAAAGGATCTGGTGAGGAAAGGAGAGTGGAGAAGGCAGCTGGAGGCATGGAAGAATCACCGTCCCCTGACCGGGGCCGGAGGGTTGACGCACGAGGAAAGGATGATATGGGGCCTTGTGCTGGACTATGTGAAGCTCCCGCTGGAGGAGCGTCTGGATGAGGTCAGGAAGTTCATTCCGGCTGTCGATAACTGGGCGATCTGCGACAATTTCTGCTGCAATGCAAAGTGGGTGGAAAAATCTGACAAGGAGAAAGTGTGGAAGTTCGCCAGGGAACTGATCGGGTCTTCCGGGGAGTTCCGGGCGAGGGTCGGCCTGATCCTCTCTCTTGCCCATTTCTTGGATGAATGCAGCGTGCAGAGGACTCTCGATACTGTCGTCGAAAGAAATTTCGGGGATGATTCTCCATTCTATATACGTATGGGAGCGGCCTGGCTGTTCGCTGAAGCTCTTTGCCGGCAATATGATATAGCCCTTCCTTTCATCTTGGAGCGCCGTCTTTCCCGCTGGATCAATAATAAGGCGATCCAGAAGGCAAGGGAGAGTTTCCGTATCGCTCCGGAGCTGAAGGATTATCTCAATACTTTAAAGTTTTGAGATAAAAATGGAA